>Ga0209831_1000395_pt1 | contig 41736 bp, 17 predicted proteins | sample Maine_Asex4_meta_FD_187451 | JGI IMG/M metagenome (GOLD analysis project Ga0209831, IMG submission 187451) | Marine algal microbial communities from Maine, USA - Maine_Asex4_metaG (SPAdes) (version 2) | ecosystem: Host-associated > Algae > Red algae > Unclassified | place: Maine, USA | collected... | reverse complement strand
GCGCAGCTATAGCTAAATGTCAAAAAAACAAGTTATAAATCAAAAAAAAACTAAATAATGCTTGGATAAACCATAGAAAACGGGGCTAATTTTTAGAGTGCGCTAAGTCGTATTAAACCACAAAAAAAATAACATTTTTAAAAATAATGTTAGATCTTATTACATAATCAGCCATCAGATTTTATGCGATTGCCATACTACTGAGACTCTATATGTTCGGTAAAAAATCTAACCACATTATTTCATAGTTATCTGTAGTTTTTCCAAACTGGCTACCCATAAGTCTCCAGACTACGCTTAGAATAAATAAATTTTCATCCAAAAAACTATAGGTAAATTTGTGTCTTTCAACAATGGCAAGAGATGATGACACAATAAATTTTTGCCATAAATTTAAATATGTATAGATGAATTTTTAACTTTACCCAAAACTTAATAAATTATGAAAAAGTACTTTTTGTGCTTACTAACAATAACATTCGCTTTGGTCATTTTTAGTAATACTATTTCCTTTGGGCAAGGTTCTTGTTCAGATGGTTCTTATAATTTTGCTGATGTTAGCGCCATCCTAAATTCAAGTACCTGCGATAATTGTCACCTTAGCGGCTCATCAGGCAACTGGAATTACTCTACTTATGCAGGCGCATTAGCAGCAGGCAATTGTGGTGTGGCTAATGTTGTTCCTGGTAATGCATTAGGCAGTTTATTATATGATAAAATTGATGGTAATGGCACGGTAAGCTGTGGCGGAGCTATGCCAAATGGAATGCCTCCAACAGCAGCAGCTTTCAATGCAGCCGATTTAGCCGCTATAGAAGCGTGGATAAATGCCGGAGCTTTAGAACTTTGTCCACCGCCTTCCACCTGCCCTACCGTAATTTTAAATGATAATAATTTACCAAGTCTTCCACCAGCTGTTTGTGCAGACGATTTATTGTCTTTATGTTTTGATGTAACTGTTGACGAAGCAACATTCGATCCAACTTTAGTTCAATTTAATTATAACTTAACGCTGGCAGGTGCGCCATCTGCAGTTGTGTTAAACACAACTTATACCAGCGGTGGCGGTATAGATCCAAATGCAACTGGCCAACTTTGTTTTGAAACAACTGTTCCTGTTGGTACAGACCTTTGTACACCTTATGAACTTTCATTAGAAATTGTAGATGTTTTTTATTTAGATGCCGACTGTCCTGATAATTTTGTAGCATTTGATTTAGATATTACCACACCAATTACAATTATGCAAACTGGCGATAATTTAAATGATCTTATACCTTTGTTAACCGTAGCTGGCCTAAACCCTATTTTAGTTCAAATATATCCAAATCCAAACTGGTCTGCTAATGTGGTTCAACTGCCAGCTTGCGATGGTGCAACTTTGGGCACAATAGAAATATTAGCAGCAGACGGCACAACTGTTTGCGAAACATTAACAGATGTTGGTACTGCTGGTATGGATGGTTGCCCAAAAACGGATGCCATCTTACCAGAAACTTTATACGAAAATTACACAACTTTTATAGATGCAGATAGTATAGAACAAGTTAATCCTTGTGCAATTAGCCTCACAATTCCAGAACAAATAGTTACTTGTGTAGATGAGTGTATTAACACCTGCCCTACCGTAATTTTAAATGATAATAATTTACCAAGTCTTCCACCAGCTGTTTGTGCAGACGATTTATTGTCTTTATGTTTTGATGTAACTGTTGACGAAGCAACATTCGATCCAACTTTAGTTCAATTTAATTATAACTTAACGCTGGCAGGTGCGCCATCTGCAGTTGTGTTAAACACAACTTATACCAGCGGTGGCGGTATAGATCCAAATGCAACTGGCCAACTTTGTTTTGAAACAACTGTTCCTGTTGGTACAGACCTTTGTACACCTTATGAACTTTCATTAGAAATTGTAGATGTTTTTTATTTAGATGCCGACTGTCCTGATAATTTTGTAGCATTTGATTTAGATATTACCACACCAATTACAATTATGCAAACTGGCGATAATTTAAATGATCTTATACCTTTGTTAACCGTAGCTGGCCTAAACCCTATTTTAGTTCAAATATATCCAAATCCAAACTGGTCTGCTAATGTGGTTCAACTGCCAGCTTGCGATGGTGCAACTTTGGGCACAATAGAAATATTAGCAGCAGACGGCACAACTGTTTGCGAAACATTAACAGATGTTGGTACTGCTGGTATGGATGGTTGCCCAAAAACGGATGCCATCTTACCAGAAACTTTATACGAAAATTACACAACTTTTATAGATGCAGATAGTATAGAACAAGTTAATCCTTGTGCAATTAGCCTCACAATTCCAGAACAAATAGTTACTTGTGTAGATGAGTGTATTATATGCCCTACTGTGGTAAGCGTAGATCCACCAAACAATATTTGCCCTGATGGAACTGAAGTTGCTTTTTGTGTTGAATTTGATGTGATGGTTGATGCTAATACTGTATTAACAGTAGAAGGCGTAAATGTTGATGGAAGTGCTGGTGGAACACAAATTTGTGTTGATGTTCCATTTACGGCACCTTTCAATCCTTGCGAGGGCGCTGCTATAGATTATGATGCGACTGCTATATGCGATGGAGTCGATTTGTTGGATGGGCTTGTTTGGCTAAGTTCTCAAATTTTACCAATTACCGATCCTTCTTGTGGAGGAATTGCAGGTTGTACTGATATTAATGCCTGTAATTACAATCCTGATGCAGTTTGTGATGATCCAAACGATCCTTGTTTACCAGCTCCAATTTGTAATACCGATCCTTGTGTAGGTGATATAGAAATAATTGACCCTGCAGATGCTTGTACTTGCATTGTAGATGTACCTCAAGTATTAGGTTGCACCGATGCTACTGCTTGTAATTTCGATGCTACTGCCAATTGTGATAATGCAACTTGCGATTTCGGTGATGCTACATGTGCAGATCCTTGTAATCCTGTAAGTGGTTGTACCGATCCGGCAGCTTGTAATTTTGATCCTTCGGCTTGTATTGATGATGGCATGTGTGCCGCTCCGCCCTGCAACCCTGGTTGTACCGATCCGTGTGCAGATAATTTTGATGTAAATGCAGACGCAGATGACGGTTCTTGTATTCCTTATGACGATACTTGTAATGCAGATTGTACAATGGGCCCGTTTGGTGGTATTTATGATGCTGCAACTTGTGCTTGTATAAATGAAGTAATACCAGTTAATGGTTGTACAGATGCTTCTGCAAACAACTTTGACCCAAATGCAAACTGTGATGATGGAAATTGCATGTTTGATATGTGTGATGATCCTTGTGCACCAAACTTTGGTGCTGTAGGTGCTTGCGATCCTTATGACGATACCTGTAATGCCGATTGTACAATGGGGCCGTTTGGTGGTATCTATGATGCTACAACTTGCTCTTGTATAAATGAAATAACACCAGTTAATGGTTGTACAGATGCTTCTGCAAACAACTTTGACCCAAATGCAAACTGTGATGATGGAAATTGTATGTTTGATATGTGTGATGACCCTTGTGCACCAAACTTTGGTGCTGTAGGTGCTTGCGATCCTTATGATGATACTTGTAATGCCGATTGTACCGTTGGGCCTTTTGGTGGCACTTGGGATGCTACAACTTGTTCTTGTATAAATGAAGTAACACCAGTTAATGGTTGTACAGATGCTTCAGCAAACAACTTTGACCCAAATGCAAACTGTGATGATGGAAATTGTATGTTTGATATGTGTGATGATCCTTGCGCACCAAACTTTGGTGATGCAGGTGCTTGCGATCCTTATGATGATACTTGTAATGCCGATTGTACAATGGGCCCGTTTGGTGGCACTTGGGATACTACATCTTGTTCTTGTATAAATGAAATAACACCAGTTAATGGTTGTACAGATGCTTCTGCAAACAACTTTGACCCAAATGCAAACTGTGATGATGGGAGTTGTATTAGTACTTGTGAAGAAGAAATAAATGGTGCAGTTGTTGTCTCCGATCCTGCTTGTGATATTAGCGGTATTAATATTATTATATTAGCTCCAGATGGAACATCAATTACCGTTACAACTAATGCAAGTGGCAGTTTTTCCGTACCTGGTGGACCTTTCCCTTGTGGAGACTATACTGCAGCATTTGCAGATATAAGCAGTTTACCTGTTTGTTACGCTACAACTGGCTCAACCGACCCAATTGTTTTTACAATTGATGGTGTAGGTGGTGGAAATGATGGTCCATTTTTCTTTTCTAATCCAGAAATACCAACACTTTCACAATGGGGCTTAATTTCATTAGCTTTATTAATGATGATTTTTGGAGCGTTAAAACTTTCTTTTACCTCTGAAAATATTGGTTCATTTTACAGGAAGTAGAAAAATTATTTGCTAACAAACCAAAAAAAGCAATCAGATGTCTCTGGTTGCTTTTTTTAATAATAATCAGTTTGTACTATTTGCAGACAGCAATTTACCATACAGTTTTTTTAACAGAGATGATCAAATATTAAGTTAGATTAATAAAAACAATAAAATTTGCTTAAAATTTGTCAGCAATATCCTTACATTAGCACCATATAAAAACAATAGTCTTCTAAAATATGAAAATTTCGATTAAACTATTTTTAATAAATACCTTTATTTTACTCGTATCTCACAACATCTCTGGACAATCTTGTTCAAATGGAAGTTATCAATGGAGTGATGTATCAACTATTTTTAGTTCTTATAATTGCACTACTTCAAATTGTCATTCAGGCGGTGCTGGTGGTTTAGATTTAAGTACCTATGCAGGTTTTGCTGTAGGAGGAAACAAATGTGGTACTGAAATGTTAGATGGAACCAACTTGGTTGATATTATTCAAATAGGTGCCACCTGTGGCACAACTGGTGACGGTACTGGTGGAACGCTTACTTCTATGAATAGTCGTATTGGTGCGGCAGGACCTGTTTCAGATGCTGATATCGCAATACTTCAAGCATATATAGATTCAGGTGCTTTTGAAGCTTGCGGTGGCACACCAGAAGATGATGGTTATGACCAATGTAATTCTTCTGTTAACGAAATGGCAGACATTGGCCAAACAACAATATGTTCTGATGGTTCAAATTTACCAGTCATTACCCCACCTTCATCTTCAATTTTGCCCGATGTGCAAATTGCAGTTGAAATTAATGGCTCATTAGTTACAGTTTCTGATGATGGAAGTTTTGATGCTTCTACATTAATGCCAGATGATATTGTATGTTATACCGCATTTGCTTATAATTTAGCAGACATACAAGCTTTATTAGAAACAGCTAACAGTTTATGTCCTGGTTTAGATTTCATATTTCCAGACTTATTACCTTGTGCACCAATAGCTTCACTATTGGCTGGTGATAATGATGGCGAACCTGGTTTAAATAATTTATTAGAAGTTTTAGATTTTGCCAGTTCATTAAGTACACCAATTAATTCTGTACAATCAGCGGTTTCTACATTAAATGCTTTAAATGAAACAATTGTTCCAATAAACTTAGGTCCAATTTGTTATGCCACAAGCAGTAATATTTGTTTAACAGTAGAAGAATGTATAACTTTTGTTGAGTTACCAACTGATGATGGTTTTGATCAGTGTGCTTCTTCAGTAAATGAAATTGGAGATATCGGAGTTACTGGTGCCTGTTCTGATGGTTCAAACTTACCGTCAATTACCGCGCCTTCATCAACTATATTGCCTGATGTACAAATAGCAGCAGAAGTTAATGGTGAGTTAGTCGGCATTTCTGATGATGGTATTTTTGATGCAACCAGTACTAACTTTGCAGCTGGCGATGAGGTTTGTTATACTGCATTTGCATATAACTTAGCTGATATACAAGCTCTGTTAGAAACCGCAAGCAGCTTATGTCCTGGTTTAGATTTTTTATTTCCTGATCTATTGCCGTGTGCTCCTATAGCCGCTTTATTAGCCGGAGAAAATGATGGTGAACCAGGCTTAAATAATTTAGCCGAAGTTTTAGATTTTGCCAGTTCTTTAAGTACACCTATAAATTCTGTACAAACAGCAGTTTCTACTTTAAATGCTTTAAATGAAACTATCGTACCAATAAATTTAGGACCTATATGTTATGCAGTAAGTTCTAACGAATGCATTATTTTAAGTGATGATGATTGTGGTCCTTGTTCTGGCGGTGATGTAGAAATAGTTTTAAGTGTAGATATGTCTTGTTCTGGTACAGATATGCGTCCTCCTGTAGTTACTGGTCCTTTTAATGGTTTTTCTGGTGATGGCAATATTATGATTGACCCGGATGGAGACGATATTTGGGAAGCAGTTATTTGCGCTGCTCCTGATTCACAATTTGAATATAAATATGCGATTTTAAATTTTGTTGAGCAAGAAAACTTGGTTGACGACGCAATAGGCGGTGCTAACGGTAACACTTGTAATTTAAATACAAATTTCTTCGATTTTGCTAATCGCTTAATCACAATACCTGCGGGCGGTGGAGCTTTACCAACTGATGGTTATGGTATTTGTGGATCTTGTGATGAGCCACCTATAAATGTTACGTTTTCTGTAAATATGAATTGTAGCGATGTTGCACCAGGCACTCCAGTAGCAATGTTTGGTGGTTTTAACGGTTTTTGTTGCGAATACGGTTTACAAGATGCAGATGGTGATAATGTTTGGACTACTACCCTACCTTTTCCTGCTGATGCTGATGGATGTATATCAATGCAATATCTATATATGTCTCCTGGTTTCAGTAATGTTGAGTCTTTTTTAACTAATGGGGAAGATATTGCTAATTGCCCAAATATATTTTCAGATTTTAATGAATTTGCAAATCGTATTATAGAAGTTTGTTCTGATGTTGTTTTAGATGAATATTGGAATTCTTGTGCCGCTCCGGAAGAACCAGCAGGTGGTTGCGATGATGGAGACTGCGCTAATGGAACAGAAACTTGGGATGGTTGCGAATGTATTGTAAGTGCTGGCGGTGATTTGGGTTGTACTAATCCAGATGCTTGTAATTTCGATCCTTCAGCCGCTTGCGATGATGGAAGTTGCCAATTACCACCAGCAGAGCCAACAGATTTAGAATGTTACCAAATGACAACTTTTGATGCTGTTGCCTGTGACTGGACAGTAACTGGCGATCAACCAGCAATGCCAACTGATTTAGCTTGTTATGAAACAGCTTCTTTTAATGATGCTACTTGCGTTTGGGATGTAGCTGGTGAACAGCCAATGGAACCAACAACAGCGTGTTATGAAACAGCTACTTTTAATGATGCTACTTGTGTATGGGATGTAACCGGAATGCAGCCAATAGAACCAACAACAGCCTGTTATGAAACAGCTACTTTCAATGATGCAACTTGCGTTTGGGACGTAACTGGTGAACAACCAGCTCAACCAACAGACCTTGCTTGTTACGAAAGTGTAGGTGCATTTGATGATGCCACTTGTGCTTGGCAAATATTAGGAGAACAACCCAACATTGATGATGGTTGTGATTTAACAACAGATACCTTTGATGATGCAACTTGCTTGGCAGTAAATACATCAAATTGCCCTGCTAATACTTCTTTTAATAGTGTTGATTGCTTATGTGAAGAAGATGTAATACCAGGCTGCACCGACATCTGTGCATCAAACTATAATCCGATGGCAAATTCAGATGATGGCAGTTGTATGTTACCAGAAGAACCAGTAACTGCATGCTACGAAACAGCCACTTTTAACGAAACCACTTGTATGTGGGAAGTTTCTGGTCTTCAACCAGATCCACCTTTAACGGCATGTTACGAAACTGCTACTTTTAATGATGAAACTTGTAGTTATGATGTGACTGGAGAACAACCAGCCCAGCCAACTGATTTAGAGTGTTATGAAACTGTAGATTCGTTTGATGATGCAACTTGTAGTTGGATTGTTGTAGGAGAGCAACCTGCAATAGACGATAATTGTGATATTACAATTGACACTTTTGACGAAACAACTTGTTCAGCAGTAAATACACCAGATTGCCCGGCAGGCACTTCGTTTGATGCAACAAATTGTGTTTGTACATCAGATCCTGTGTCAGGTTGTATGGATGCTACGGCTTGTAATTATGATCCTAATGCAACAGTTGATAATGGCTCGTGTACTTTCTTACCAGAAGAACCAACCGATTTAGCTTGTTACGAAACCGCAGAAGCTAATTTAGCTACTTGTAGCTGGGATATTATGGGCATTCAACCAACGATTGATGATGGTTGTGACGTAACTGTAGATTCTTTTGACGATATCACTTGTATGGCAGTAAATACACCTGATTGTCCGGCAGGAACTTCATTTGATTCAGATAATTGTGCATGTGTTACGGAAATTACGTGCGATGATCCTTGTGCGCCTAACTTTGGAGAAGGCGAAGCTTGTGAGCCTTATGATATGACTTGTCCAGAAGATACTTGTTTTGAATTTTATACTTGGGATGCAACGTCTTGTATGTGCATTGTAGCAGTAGTAGATTACAATTGTGATGATGCCAACGATTGTACTACAGATAGTGTAGACCCAATTACTTGCGAATGTGTAAACGAATTAATTGTTTCATCAGAATGTTCTGATCCTGTATGTGTTCCACCAACACCTGGAACAATTGATTGTGAATAATTCTTTAAACTATTAAAAATAAAAAAACTATAAAAAATATTATGAAAAAAAATGTATTTCTTTTTATAGCTGTGTTGTGTTCAACAGTTTTGTTGGCACAACCTTCAAATGATAATGTATGCGATGCAATTTCACTTACTTTAGATGCGGATTGCTCTGGTACACTACCTTATACAACTATAGCCGCTACTGTTGAATCTGGAGAAGACCCAGGCTCTTGTTATGGAGAAGGCTCTGTAGAGCAGACCGTATGGTTTTCTTTCGTTGCTCCTTCAACAGGTGCAGTTAGTATTGATACCGACTTTTCAGGAAGTGGCATTCAAGACAATCAACTTACTGTTTTTGAATATGATGCTGATCAAACATTTGATTGTACAGTTTTAGCTAATTACGTAGAAGTAGCTTGTAATGAAGATAAATTACCTGCTGCTGTAAATACTGATTTTAATGCAGCATTGCCACCAATATCTGTTACAGCCGGTTCAACTTATTACATACAAGTAGACGGTTTTAATGCAGGTGATGAAATGACACCTGATATTTCTGAAGGAACTTTTTGTATTGTAGTTACCACCGTTACACCTCCTTCAAATGATGACTGTGGAACAGCAGCTGGTTATGGTGGTTTTGGCCCTTCATGTACTAAAATATGGGGAGATAATTTGCCAAACCCTGAATCAGCTACAACAATAGGTGCAACAGCAGGTAATAGTATCGATGTTCTCTCTTGTGATGGTACTGGTTTAAATGCTACTGTATACTATACTTTTTTATCTGGTGTAGAAGAAGTCGAATTTAATCTTTTAACAGGTGAAAATATTAATGTTACTCTTTTCTCAGATGTTGAAAGTTGTGATGATGCAGATGATGGTAGTGTTGAATTAACTAATAATTGCTTTACTGATATTGATGCCTCTGCAAATACCAACCCTGATTTAGGTGATTTATTATTTACAGATTTATCTATAGGTACTTCTTATTTAATGGCAATATGGACTAATGAAGGTGAAGAAACAGATTTTTCTTTCTGTTTAGTTCGTGCACCAAATTATGAATGTGGAGATAATGAATGTTATACATTGGCTGAAAGCTATACTAATTGTGAGTCAGATTGCCCTTGTATTTCTAGTATGGATTTTGTGAGCTTAACTGCTGGTGCTGTATCAACTGCTCCTGAAGGTGTTTGTGCCGAAATAATTGGTGGATCAAGTGATTCTGCAAACCCAGGTATTTATATACCTTTTCAAATAAATACATTAGATTCTGATTTAACAGGTTCTCTGGTTAGTGCAACTCAAGGTTCAATATTTACTAGTAGTTCAAATTTAAATTTTTTCGGCTACGCTACAAACCCACTTATACCATTACCAAATAATGAGTATGATGGCAATATAAATTTTTTATTTTTAACACAATCTGAAATTGATGCAGGAGGAACTATAACCATTAGTTTCACCTCAGATAATGGAGCTTGTTCAGCCAGTATAGAATTGAATTTAGCCGATTTAACAGGCGCAAATTCTAATGAATGTGGTAATTGTAATTTATCTGTTTCACCAGTCTTCCCACCTACTTGTCCAGATTTTAATACTTCATTAGATATTGAAGGTGCAGTTGGTGATCTTTGGCTGTCTCAAAACGGTTCTACTATTTTCGATCCGGGAGACATACCAATACCTTATGCAGGCGGTTATCCTTCAAGTGATTTTACATTAACAATATATGATTCAGGGCAGCCAAATTGTGCATTTCCGTTAACTTTAACTTTCGGAGATTATTTTTGTCCAGAAGTTGCCACAGATCCTATTGGTACCTTCTGTAGATTAGAACCTACAGTAGACACCAACAGTACAGCTATTTGTGACGATGCAACAGGCAACGTTTTAGTTCCAATTAGTTTTGGAAATACTGTAACTGGTGTATTAACTTCTAATCCCGATATCATTACAGGTTCTGGCCCTCAAGGCCCATATTACGCATCTGTAGATGCTAATAATTGTTCTCCAATAAATGTTACAGTAATGGATGAGTCTGCTGTTGACGCATTTAGTGGCACTCCTATATTTAATATCATTTCTCCTGCATCAATTGCTGGAGGTAATGCTAATGTAGGAACTAATTCCGATGATTGGGGAGTAGATATTGAAACTTTAGGTACGTGCACTACTGGTGGGGTATCAGGTACTGTCGTGTTGGTAAATGATGGTTCTGAAAATCCAACTGAATTTTGCACGGCCTCAGCTCAATGTGCAGAACTTACTGGTAATATTGCGTTGATTGACAGGGGCAGTTGTAATTTTACTGCTAAAGTTGCAAATGCAGAACAATGTGGTGCAATTGCTGTTATAATATGTAATAATAATACAGCCGATCCTGACGAGGTTTTTCAAATGGGTGCCGGTGCAGCTCCTCCAACAATTACTATACCCGCAATAATGATCTCATTTAACGATTGTCAACCAATTAAAGTTGAACTTGGTAATAGTATTGAGGCTTGCATTGGTGCGCCTGAAACAGTAGCTGGTTGTGAAAGAACTTTTACAGTTGATGTATGTGCCGACTACTCGGTAACAACATGTGATGATAATGACTGCAGTACAGAAAATGATGTGGCGACAGTTGGTCCGGATGGTGCAGAAATTTGTGCTTGTGCTGGTACACCAATTACTTGTCCGGCTGGGCAAATGTTTAATACAGAAACTTGCATGTGCGAATCTGATGTAATTGCTGGTTGTACTGATAATTGTGCTGATAACTTTGACCCGGCAGCGCAGGTAGATGATGGTTCTTGTAATCCTTATGACGATACTTGTAATCAAGATTGTACACTTGGACCATTTGGTGGTACTTGGGATGCAGCAACTTGTAGTTGTATTAACGAAAATGAACCAGTTAACGGTTGCACAGATAACACCGCTTGTAACTATAACCCTAATGCTTGTGTAGATGATGGTTCGTGTACAGATATTCCTGCTGGTGCTTGTGATTGTGCTGGTACTTTACCTGCTACCTGGTATGCAGATAACGATGGTGATGGCTTGGGCGATCCTAACAATTCAATCGAAAGCTGTGAACAACCTGCTGGTTTTGTTTCTAACTCAAATGATGATAACGATGGCTGTGATGGCATATTAGATGAATGTGGTGTTTGTAACGGTTCTGGTATTGCAGCAGGCACTTGCGATTGCGCTGGTACTTTACCTGCTACTTGGTATGCAGATAACGATGGTGATGGCTTAGGCGATCCGAATAACTCAACAGAAAGTTGCGAGCAACCTGCTGGTTTTGTTGACAATGCTAACGATGACAATGATACTTGTAGCGGTGTTTTAGATGAGTGTGGTGTTTGTAATGGAACAGGCATTGCAGCTGGCACTTGCGATTGTGCGGGCAACTTACCTGTTACTTGGTATGCAGATAATGATGGTGATGGTTTTGGTGATCCAAATAATTCAACTGAAAGTTGTGACCAGCCTGATGGTTTTGTTTCTAATTCTAATGATGCTGATGATACAAACCCTGATGCATCAACCGATATTCCAACCCTTTCTCAGTGGGGCTTAATATTATTAAGTTTAATACTTTTAAGTATTTCAACTGTATCAGCTATGCAAAAGAAATACAGTTTAGCATACAATGTGAGAGCATCAAATTCATCAGCTACTATTCCGTACTTCAATAAAAATTTATTTAAACAAATGTTAATGAAAAGCATACCACTTATGTTATTCATTTTTGTATTAATATCGTTTTTAGAAGGCGGCTGGTTTGTGCGTAACTTAGTTGGATCAATTTTAAGTATCGGAGTTTGTGTATATGTTTTACACTTTATTGAATTGAGCAAACAATTTGATGAAGGAAATCATTAAGAATATGTAGTTTATTACTATTTACATAAAGTAAATTTACAACTATATAAATAGAATAAAAAAAATGATAATATAATAACAAATGAATGGGTTAATCTTCTTTAACCCATTCATTTGTTTTAACTACAATATGAAGAAAACTAAACCAGCAAAAAAGACTAACCTTAAAAACAATAGTACACAAAACAAATTTTCATTTTTTGAAAAATTAAAAACTATTTACAAACAACCATTTTATAACTTATTGATTAAGTTTTTTGTATTAATATGTATTTTTTATTCCTTTTGGATAACTCCTTTTTTTCAGAATAATATTGTAGCCAATGTGGCATTATTTTATGCTAATATATCCACCATTATATTAAATATTTTTCAAATACCAGTACAGGCTGTAGGCGACTCTTTAACTGGTAGCGATTTTTCTATTAGGATAAGAAATGGTTGCGATGCCATTGAAGCAACAGCAATTTTATTCTGCGCAATGATTATATATCCAACCAGTTGGAAAAATAAATCAATTGGCTTACTGATTGGCTTATTATTATTAGTAACTTTAAATATTATTAGAATAATGAGCCTATATTTTGTTAGTATTTATATCCCTTCTATATTTGAAGTAATGCACGTTAGCATTTGGCAAATACTATTTATAGCATTTCCAATACTTATTATTTTATGGTGGATTAAATGGTCGGAAGAAGAAACTTTGACAGCGTGAAAAATACGATTAACCATTTAATTAAAAGGCTAGGCTTCTTTGTCATTATCTATATCTCCCTAGTAGCCTTGGTAAATATTTTTGACTTCAAAAACATTTATCATCATCATTTTATAAAATTTGGTAATACTGCATTTTCTAATTTTGCTAAAGAAGGAATAGTGGTTTTTAAAGATGGATTTTCAATTAATAAAAAAAAATACAATTCTTATGATTGTGCTGTTATACTTACTAGCAAACCTCAAAAGAAAAATGCACGTGAAGAGGCCAAGAAAAATGGAACTGGTAAAATGACTTATAATCCAGTAACATTTCCTCTTAACTCGTGGAATAACTTTGGATTTCTATTATTATTTTTCATTTCAATAAGTATTGCCCTACCCTTACATTTAAAAAACAAGCTAATTACTGTTGTTATTGGTTTTTTGTTAATATATTTATTTTTTTATATAAAAATTTGGGCCTCATTAAATCTAAAATTTTCAATTTGGTATAATCTGTTTGAAGTTGGTTGGACGAACGATTTTTTTGTCAATCTTCTAAGCTACTTTAATATAATTATTATGTATCCATTTTTTGGTTTAGTTATAATCACTTTGTTCACACTATTTCTAAGCTTTAAGTATTGGATTTTAAAATAAATCATTATTTTTAAGACATATTGTTTTTACAATTAGTAAATAATTTGAATGTGAGAAAAAAAACTAAAAAAGCATTCAAAATCATCAATTTTAATCAATATATTTACAACATAAATTTTCGAAATAAATTAAATAAGATAGATTATGAAAAGAACTTTTTTACTTTACGTGCTTTTGATAGCATCAATTCCTGTGCTATTAGCTCAGCCCGCAGAATTTGACTTCACTCCAAACAATACTTCCGGTGGTATTATTGCAACAGTTACGGTTAATGAAGTTCCAGCTTCAGATGCCGATTATGTAGCTGCTTTTGATGAAGCTGGTAATTGTGCGGGTGCTGTTAAACTGGTTAATTACTACAGCCAGGCATTTTGTAATCTTCAAGTTTACGGAGATGATATTACAACTGACGGTATTGATGAAGGTATAAACGCTGGTGAAACTTTTACATTCAAATTGTGGATATCAGCCACAGATGAAATTTTAGATCATCCAATGGATATGGATCCTGTTTCAGGTTGGGATGCTGGCCTCAACGGTACACCAGTTCCTGGTTATGATTTTCCTGATGGAGTGAATATAGACTTTATGAGAGATGTAGAGCCAATATTAGGTTGTACTGATGATACTGCTTGTAACTATGATGCAACTGCTACTGAAGATGATGGTTCTTGTACTTTCCCAGCAAGTAGTGATGTTGACTGTGACGGTAATTGTTTAGTTACAGTAGATTGTGCAGGTGTATGTGGTGGAGATGCTATTGCAGGAACTGTTTGTACAGATTCTAATGGAAATGAAAGTGTTTATTCAGACGAGTGCTCTTGTCCAGATGCAGTAATTGTTATACCAGGTTGTACTGATGATACTGCTTGTAACTATGATGCAACGGCTACAGAAGATAATGGTTCTTGTACCTTCCCAGCCAGTAGTGATGTTGACTGTGATGGCAACTGTTTAGTTACAGTAGATTGTAATGGTGATTGTGGTGGAACTGCTACTGAAGATTGTGAAGGTGTTTGTGGTGGTACTTCTAATGCAGGTGCTGAATGTACAGATGCTTCTGGAAATGCTGGTACTTACGATGGAAGTTGTAATTGCGTTTCAAATCCAATACCAGGTTGTACTGATGATACTGCTTGTAACTATGAAGCAACCGCTACAGAAGAAGATGGTTCTTGTACCTTCCCAGCCAGTAGTGATGTTGACTGTGACGGCAACTGTTTAGTTACAGTAGATTGTAATGGTGATTGTGGAGGAACCGCAACTGAAGACTGTGAAGGTGTTTGTGGTGGTACTTCTAATGCAGGTGCTGAATGTACAGATGCTTCTGGAAATGCTGGTACTTACGATGGAAGTTGTAATTGCGTTTCAAATCCAATACCAGGATGTACTGATGATACTGCTTGTAACTATGATGAAACTGCTACAGAAGATAATGGTTCTTGTGTATTTGTTGAAGCGGCTACCATAACAGGAGGTCCTTTTACATTCTGCGTTGGCGATGGTGAATCTGATTTTGTTTCAGACATCACTCTTGATGGTGGTTCAGGTTCAAACACATCATGGGTAATTACCGACGATCAATTAAATATTTTAGGGTTACCACCAATGCCAGGTGTAGTTGATTTTGAAAGTGTAGGCGCTGGTACTTGCTTAATTTGGTATTTAACATTTGAGAATGTTACTGGTGCTAATATTGGTGATAATGCTGCTGATCTTGACGGTTGTTTCGCTTTATCAAATTCAATTGAAGTAATAAGAGAACTAGCAGGTTGTACTGATCCAGCTGCCTCTAATTATAATGCTGATGCTCAGTGTGATGACGGAAGTTGTATGACTACTGTAGATTGTACTCCTCCTTCAGCTGGTGATTTTGATTGCGAATAATTTATCATATAATTAAGATTAAATAATTGTTAAACAAAAATAAATCTAATTGTATGAGAGCAATAAATAATTTAAAAATGATAAAATTTAGAATAATATTATTCGTCTTCGCGTTTGTTGCTGCTTTACAGTTTTCTGTATCTGCACAAGAAAGATGTTTAAACGTCTGTCCTGATCAAGCAGCACTATTAAACGTTTCAGGTGAAGATAGCAACGCAAATAATGCGGTTATATGTATTGATCAACTCACTAATGCCAATTTTGTAATTCAAAATGGTACCGACCTTTCAACCTTGCCAGAGGCCTTATATTCTTGCTATACAGTAGCAGTAAGTAATACTGCTGGCGATTTTGATATAGCTTCAATAAACTATTCAATAGGTAATGTAGCAACCGAGTTAGATATGGCCTTGATGGATAGCGAAAATTGCGGTTCAGTAGGAGCTGCAAAAAATTTCGACATTAATAGTTCATACTGTTCTACTCCTACTTGTATGCTTGATGTATGCACATGTGATGATAATAGTAACGAAATAGTGTTTCAATATGCGCCATCTGGTGATGCTGGAACTGAACAGTTTTTAATAGTAGATGCTGCTGGAAATATCGCAGCACTTTCTTCTACTAACTCATTTGATGCTTCAGCTTTAGCTGATGGTACTTATAATATATATGCTTTAATTTATGATGCTACAATAAGTAGTAGTTTGCCAACTATATTAAGTAGTAATGGTACTTTAGCAGAGGTAGAAGCAGAGTTAGCAGCAGCGGCTTGTGGTTCTTTATCTGGCTCAATAACAGCAACAGTTAATGCTGATGCTTGTAATTGCGGGCCTCCACCATCTTGTATAACCGATGTTTGTCCGTGTAATGGTGACGACAATGTTATAACAGTAGCTACTAATGGTTATACTGGTGGTGATAATGAACAATGGTATGTTGTGGTATCAAACGGTGTAATTGTAACATCTCAACAGGCTAGTGGAACAGGTTCAGTTCTTTTTGCTGGTTTACCAGATGGGTCTCACCAAATTTACGCTGTAAATTATAACCCAACTGCTAACCCTAACGTTGCTGATGCTATAGATGATGGTAATAATTGGTCGGATGTGGTTACAGCAATAACAGGAGGCACACTTTGCGCCGCCTTTGTTGGCCCGCAAGACATTAGCATTAATAGTGATTTATGTGAATGTGTTGATCCGTTAGATTGTGAAGCTGGTGCAGGTGAAGTAGCATCAGTTGGAGCCAGTTACTGTAATGATGATGATATTGAGTTAACATTTAGCGTTACTAACAACCAAACTGATGCAGAATATGGTACTCTATTAATTATAACAACAGATAATGCGTTGACTGCTGATATTTATGACATTGTTGGTGTAGCTGAAGCAACAGCAATAGGATCGGGAATGTATAATTTAGGTACTACGAGCAATGGATATTACAATATTTTAGGTTTAGAACCTGGTGACTATTGTGTACATAGCGTAAGTTACGCACGTTCTGATTTCAATCCGATAGATGATTTAGAAATATTTAATGGTCCTATTTCATCTTTAGATGCCTTAGCAGCAATAGCTTCAGGCACCGTTTGTGCTGATGTTATTACAACTAACTGCCAGGCATTTTCAATTTATGAAGAAATTTCGTATGATGTTTCAACCAACTGTACTGCTGATGATATGGATAACTTCAACATATCTATTTCAAATATAGCTGGTGGTTCTGGTAGTGATCTTACGGTAGGATCTAGCGATGGCGATATAATTGATAATGGTGATGGCACCTATAGTATTTCTGGTATTGCTAATAACACTTCGGTAATGTTAAGTATTGGAGATAACGTTTGTAGTACATCAGCAGAAGTTACAGGGAATTGTTTAGATGTCGATTGTCCGGCAGAAGCAACTGCTAATGCCTCTAATCAAGCAGCTTGCGATGGAGACGTAACTGTATTAAGTGTTAATAATGTTATTGGAGTTTCTGGTTTAGCTACAACAGACTATACAATAAGTTGGTTATCGTCAGATGCTTCAATAGATGTTTCTGATCCAGAAAATGTAATTTTGAATAATAGCATCTGCGTTGCTAATGAGGTTGTTTTTACAGCTACTTTAGTTTGCTCAGATGGCTCATCAACTATTACTTCTGATATTAATGTTACTGTATATCCTAGTAATTTAGATGCATATGTTTCTTTCACAGGTGAAGGTTCTTGTGACCCTAGAATAGAAATTGATAGCAGTTGTGACGGTGTTGTTCTAGCAAGTTTTAGAACACCAACTATAATTGCACCAGATCAAACAGGTACTGCAACTTGGGAAATCAATTATGTATATCAAGGAAACAACACACCACTTCCTGGTGCGTGTAATTTAAATCAAATTGTAGAAACCACCTTTTCTTGCGCACCTGTTTGTCCAACTGCAACTCCGTTTGTTTTTAATGATGCAGCTGTTTGTTCGGGTAGTTCTTTAGAATTGCCAGTTTTAAATGATATCATTGTAACTCAAAATGTAACTGGTAACTTTTACGCAGATTTTTCCTGGACAACAGATGATGGAAGTTTTTCAAGTAATGATGGCGGAGTTAATAGTGTTACACTAGAAAATACAAGTTGTTCTCCGAGAGTAATTATTTTTAGTTATTCAATTGGTTGTACTTTAGATGCTAGTATTGTAAGAGCAGGAAGTTTTAATGTTTTTGTTTATCCAACAGATATAAGTTCCTTTGTAACACTTGATGAAAGTGATGGCTGTTTAGTTTCGTTACTGCCTGTTGCAGGCTGCGAACCTTATGTAACAGGAGATGTATTTGCTGCGGAAGAAGGTGAAAGTGGATCTATTAGTTTAACCGCTTCGTATATTGGTAGCAATTGTGCATCAGATTATTCAGTTACTGCAAATTATGATTGTGCGGCAACTATTACTTGTAATGCTGGTACAATATCTGGTGGCTCATCAAATTTTGTATGTGATCAAGAATTTGCAATTTTTCAATCAAGTGATGCAATAGGTTTTGTTACTTACATTTTACATAATGGAGATGATACAACAATAGGTACTCAATATGCTAGTAGTTTAACTGGTGTTTTTACAAATGATGGAACGTTACCGCTTAATGCTGAAATTTGTGTTTCTGCTGTAGCTGGTTCAAGCCAACTTCCAAACGGAATGCCAGATCCTTCTGGTGACTGCTATGACGTATCAAACTGTGCCAAAGTAGTATTTCTATCTCCAATTGATATTGATGTTTTTGAAACTTGTGATAACACTACAGGCTTAGTAACTATTTCGTTTACAGTTTCTGGTGGAGCCCCAGAATATTTACCACAAGTTCATAACTATAGTATTTCTGGAAATACAACAGCAACAGGTTCTGCTGGCGATACTTTTGAAATAGGCCCATTGTCTTCTGGAGAGGAATATGCGATTTTTGTGGATGATGATGGTAAAGGTTGTAGCGAAACGTTCGTAAACGTTGCAAGAGATTGTGAAATAGGTATTGATTGTGATGGTGGCACTATCTCTTCGGGTTCAAACTTTATTTGCGATGGAGAATTTTCAATTTTTATAGCCTCTGGTACTGTTGGAGCTATTACCTATTTATTGCACAATGGTGATGATGATACAATTGGAGAAGTTTACTCCACAAGCTCAACTGGAGTTTTTACTAATGATGGAAATTTACCCGTAGACGTTCAAATATGTGTTACAGCAGTAGCGAGTACTTCGTTAGATTCAAATGGAATACCCGATCCAAGTGCTGATTGTTACGATCTTTCAAATTGTGCTACAGTAGTATTTATTTCACCTATAGAGGTTGAATTTATTCAAACCTGTAATCCAGCAACGGGTTTAGTTTCTGTAGATTATGTGGTAAATGGTGGTGCGCCCGCATATTTACCAAGTGTTCATTTTTATAATATAACAGGTCCAAATGGATATACTAACCCAAGTGCTGAAGCAGGTGTAACTTATAGCTATGGTGATGTAAGCCCTGATATGGATTATAGTTTAACCATATTAGACGATGGAAAAGGTTGTGAAGGTGAATTTGGTTTTACATCAATACCTTGTGAAATTGTTAGTAACATGGCTTCCATATCTATCGTCAAAACTGCAAATGCGGCAGGTGTAACCATACCTGCATTACCTGGTCAAGTAATATTTTACAACTTTACAGTATGCAATACAGGCAGCATTGATTTAATTAATGTTACTGTTAGCGATATATTGATTTCTGTTGATGGTTCTATTAGCCTTGCAGTTGGAGAATGTGATGAAACTACCTTTACCGCTGCCTACGAAATTTCTGCAGAAGACATTGCTTTTGGACAGGTTTATAACTCTGCTACTGTAAGTGGTACTTCTTCACCAGGAGGTGATAAAGTTTCTGATAGTAGTGATGCAATAGTACCGTTGATACCAGGCACTTGTGGAAACGATGCAGGTGTAATGCCATCTGATTTAATGAATATTTGTTTTGGAGCTTTTGCAAATACTACTAGTACAAATACTTCAATAGATGGAGGAAGCAGTTTAACTTATGTATTGCACGATGGTAACATTGAGAATATATTAGATTTCAATGCTACAGGTTTGTTTTTAAATGATGGTGACTATCCATATAATACAGAATTAAGCATTTGTGCTGTAGCTGCGCCAACAAATGGTGGCTTACCTAATTTTGATGCAGACTGTATAGATATTTCAAATTGTACTCCAGTTGTTTTCTTAGCTCAAATAAATATAACTATTGAAGTTCAATGTTACGGAGATAGCCGTTTTGATGTGATATTTGAAATTACTGGCGGTATGCCTTCGGCTTATACAACCAGTCAATATACTGTAACAGGCGATTTTAGTGGTTTGGTTGTTGCTAATAACCCAACAATTGTTGGGCCTTTCGATGCAGCATCTTTATACGCCTTTTATGTTACAGATGAAAATAACTGCGGTGCTTCTGCTGTAAGTGAATCAATCATTTGTGAAAAACTACCAATTGACTTAATAAGTTATGTTGGTGAAGTACAAGCACAAGGTAATATGCTAAAATGGATAACAGCGACAGAAACTGACAACGCAAATTTTACACTTGAACATTCTACAGACGGTGTAAGTTTTACACCTATTTCAACGGTTGAAGGTGCTGGAACAGTTAATGAACCACAATCTTATAATTACTTACATAGAAATGCTCCGGCAGGTTTAAGTTACTATAAGTTATGGCAAACTGATTATAACGGAACCAAAAACTACGTAGGTATTGTAGATTTAACAAGAGGCGAAGTAAGTTTAAACATTACCAACATACAGCCTATACCCGTTTTACAATATATGGAGTTAACTTATACCAGTATATCTGAAACACAGGCTCAATTACAAATATTTGATGCTTTGGGTAGAAACATGGTTGATATTTCGGCTTTTTCTAATACAGGAATTAACAATAGAACTATTGACGTATCTTCATTTACACCTGGTATTTATTTCTTAACAATAAGTCAAGGTGATGATACTGTTACCGAAAAGTTCATTAAAGAATAGTATATAACGCAATTTTTAAAAAGCTCGGTACTTTATTGTACCGGGCTTTTTTTTATTTACAATCGTTTGTGTTTCTATATAATTTTGCTTAGTTCTCCAAATCCTATATTACTATTATAATTTTAAATTTATACGGTACTCTAAAAATTTCTTGGGAAAAATGCATCTTCAATATGTCTTATAATTTTTTTCGAATCAGAAATTATAATGGAAATAATATCAAATTGAATGTCGGTATAATGAAGCTTACTATTGTTATAAATAAATGCCTCAGAAGCTATGGCAATATGTCGCTCTTTACTTTTACTTACTGCATCTTCGGGCTCGCCAAACAAATCAGTTGATCTTGTTTTTACTTCGATAAATACCAACAGGTCATTTATTAACGCAATTATATCTATTTCATACTTCTCGTACTTATAATTACATACTAATATAATATAACCTTTATTTATTAAGTATTTTTTACCTAAAAGTTCACCTTGTTTTCCTAAACTTAAATGTTTTGACACTATTATACTCTATATTTGCGGTCAAAAGTAAAAATTATGATGGATAAATTAATTGCGGAGTTTCCACAACAACTGCAAGAGGCCTTAGAAATAGGTAATAATTTAGATTTGACAACCAGTAATAAAAAATATAACAACATTTTAGCTTGCGGTTTAGGAGGCTCTGGTATAGGAGCAAATTTAGTTAGAGATTTAGTGGGGCACCAACTTACCATTCCCATGATAGTAAATAAAAACTACTTTATACCTAAATTTGTAGACGAAAACACATTTGTATTGTTAAACTCTTACAGCGGCAATACAGAGGAAACATTACAAGCAATGGATGCCGTGAAAAGTAAAAATGCAAGAGCTACCTGTATTACTTCAGGCGGAAAATTGGCTCAAGTAGCTGGCGAATTTAATTATGACTTAGTAAAAATGCCAGCCGGAAAGCCATCACCAAGAGCTTGTTTAGGATATAGTTTTATATTACAAATGTTTGTTTTAGCAAAGCATAATTTTATAAAAAATGATTTTGAAGAGCAAATAACTGCGGCGATTAAATTTTTAGAAAAAAACCAAAGTGACATTAAAATCAAAGCCAAAAAATTAGCCGAACAATTGTGTAATAAAATTACTGTTTTATATACGCCAGATGGTTATGAATCAATTGCAGTTAGATGGAGACAACAGATTAATGAAAATGGAAAAGCTTTATGCTGGCACCACGTTATACCCGAAATGAACCATAATGAGTTGGTGGGCTGGACTACTAAAAATGATGATTTGGCAGTTGTATTTTTTGATTATGATGACGTTTTTGAAAGAACAAAAATTAGAAAAGACATTAACAAAACTGTTGTTGAAAAATATACCAAAAACGTATTTGAGTTAAAAGCTATTGGGGAAAATAAAATAGAGCAAAGTTTATATACTATTAATATTGGTGATTGGGTTTCGTATTATATTGCCGAATTAAGAGATGTAGATGCAGTAGAAGTTAATGTAATAGACTTTTTAAAAAGTGAATTAGCTAAACACTAATATTGAAAAATAAAAGCGTAGAAATTTTGGATTGGGGTCGCATTGATTATAAGACTGCTTGGGATAGACAAACAGTACTTTTTCAAAGTATAATTGATTGTAAACTTGAAAATAGAAAATTAGCTGAAACTGATGGAGAGATAAAGCCTACTAAAAATTATTTAATAATATGTGAACATAACAATGTTTTTACTCTTGGTAAGAGCGGTGATATAAATAATTTACTAATAAACAAACAAGCACTTAGCAACAAAAACATAGCTTACTACCCAATTAATCGTGGTGGAGATATTACTTATCACGGGCCAGGGCAATTAACCATTTATCCAATATTAGATTTGGACAATTTTTTTACTGATATTCATAAATATTTAAGGTATTTAGAGGCTTGTGTAATTGAGGTGCTGCAACATTACAATGTTAAAGCAGGCAGAATAGAAGGATTAACAGGTGTTTGGTTAGATATAAACAAAGCACATTTGGCACGAAAAATATGTGCTTTTGGTATTAAAGCCAGCCGATGGGTAACTATGCATGGGCTGGCTTTTAATGTAAATACAGAAATTGAATACTATAACTACATAATACCTTGCGGCATTAATGATAAACAAGTAACTTCACTACACAAAGAAACCGCAGAGCAAATAGATATAGAAATAGTTAAACATCAATTTATTAATGCTTTCTCAAATATTTTTGAAGCCGACATAGTATTTAATATTTAATAAATTTTAAATACGAAGCAGGTTGGTTTTTATGACTTACAAATAAATGATATACACCTGAACTAACCGCACTACCCCACTCCATTTTATTATTTGTTAGTTTAAAATGATCTAACTGCATGCCTAAGCTATTGTAAATTGTTGCATCAAAATTTTGCAATATCGTATTATTAATTGGTTGAAAATTAAAATACATGTGGTCGGAAAATGGATTTGCAGAGGTGTTTACTTTAATATCGTTTGTATATACATTAAAATCAGTAATATTTCCAATAATAGTATAGCTTAACTCAAACCTGTCAAAAGCTGCTTCAACAATGTGGCCCGGTGAATTATCTGTACAAACTAACTTTAACTTTAGTTTTTCTACATCTTTACTTTTAACAAACTCCTTAATGTTAATGGTTTTATTTCGCCATCCGTTACTGTTTACTTTAACAGTATCTATAAGAACATCAAATTTTCCATCAATTAAATAAAGATAAAAGTAATCATTAGGTGCAGGAGGCGGGTTACCTTGCCCTCCATCATTAAAAAAATAAAAGCTATAACTTAACATTGGTGTAACATCATCATTATCCCAATAGTCTATTTCAAAATCTGGCGACTCAATTATTGTTGAACCACCATCTACATCATCATTACCAGCTTGCCCACCATTGTTGCCTGTAATTAAACAAAAATTATTATAATCATCATCTAAATCAACATTTACATTTGCAAATTGTCCGTTAAAATCAGTTCCAATTGGAATACCTCTTTCCCATAAACCTGCAGTTGCAGTCTGATTATCATCTAATACCCAACCAAAATTAAAAGTAAAATCATCATAATAACCTTCACTTAGCTTTGCTTGCAAAATATTATTATCTGGTGTTACACTTTCTATCAATTTTTGGGTATAAAAGCCCCATTTGCCTGCATATATATCATATTCTCCTTCAAAAAAATCGTTTATTGAAACATTACCGTTGCTATCGGTTTGCAGTTCATAGTTTAATTCTCCATTAGTAATAAAAATATCTACATTTTCTAAAACATCATCATTTCCATCTGTAACATTTAGTGACATTTTGAAACTTGGCCTTCGAGTTAAGGTAATATTTAACTCTTTGGTAATATTGTTAGATAAGGTAATACTGGTATCTAAATTAAAATATCCGATGGCTGAAAATTGAATATCCACTTTTCCACCAGTATCTAAGCCAGTAGAATAAGCTCCATTTTCATTAGTTTCTGCAAGCACACCATTATCTACTAACCAAACACTAACGTCGTTTATAGGGTTGCTACTTTGGCTATCAGTAACAATACCTTTCAATCTGGCAGCTCTTTTATAAGTTGGTTTTAAAATGTATAAGCCTTCTTCAATATCAGAGGCTAAAATATTGCCCGAGTTAAGAAATGGAGTAGTTCCCCAACATCCGTTAAAATCACCACCTGAAAAGTTAGGTGAAGTATCGTAATTTGCAACTTGTATTAAGTTATCAGGTTCAGATGCATCAAATACTACAACACCATCTGTATAGTATGAAGTAACCAGGTAGTCGTTTAAAACATGCGTATTATGTGGTACTACATTTTGCCCTGGACTGCTTTGAATTCTGCCAAGTTCTTTAATATCAGTTGGGTCGATAATGTTCCAAGCCACAACCCAGGTTCCGGCAGTTTCATCGGTAGTAAATAAAGTATTGCCATCATTAGAAAGCCAGGCATTGTGTGTGTAGCCATAAGTTGTTTGTGTACCTAAAATTATCCAATCGCTTTTATCGGTAATGTCAACAATGGCAAACCTGTTTCCTTCACTTGTGTACATAAAATTACCTTTAACAAATACATCGTGACAATAATTATCATCGTAAACACCAACCAATTGGGGTTGCATTGGTGTAGTATTTAAATCATACATTAAAACACCACCTGGAGCAATATTATGGCCTGCTATGTACATAGAACCAACCTCATCAATATATAAGTTGTGAGCAGTTGTATAAGTATTATCTCCTGCATTTTGATAATTAACGTATTGAACAGAATCGGGTAGAAACTGCAAATCAACTATTAAAACACCATTAGCACCTTCGTTGGTAACATAAGCATAATTTTTAAAGGTTTTAATATCTCTATAAATTGTATTTGAGCCCGATACAAATTGTACTTCTACAGGTTGTTCTGGTATACTTACATTTACAATTGAAAGCCCGTTAAACACGCCAACTAAAGCATACTCTGCACCATCAGGTGCATTATAACTCCAAATATCACTTAATTCTCTGTTATAATTAAGTTGCCCTAATTTTTCAATATTAAGCTGCGAAAATAAATTTGTGCATAAAAAAGTACAAACTAGTAATGCGTAAAACGCTTTTATCATAAATAAAAAAACTGGTTAGGTTTGCAAAATAAGTATTTTTTTTCTATGAAATTTCTAATATGAATTATTTTGCTCCTATAGAACAATATTTTAATAGGTAATTGGTAATTAAAGTGTAAAGATGCCTTCTGGTATTTTTACCCTCCCAAATACCGTGAGACCGATTTGGGTATGGCATTACTTGAAATTGTTTGTTATACTTAATCAATTCATCTACCAATTGCTCAGAGTTTTGGTAATGAACATTATCATCACCAGTACCATGTATCAACAATAAATTACCTTCTAAATTTTTAGCATAATATATTGGAGAGCCTTCTACAAAATCTTCTTTATTTTCTGATGGTAAACCCATGTAACGCTCTTGATAAATATTATCATATAATAACTGATTAGCTACTGGAGCTACAGAAATACCCGTTTTGTAAATTTCTGGATATTGAAACAACAAATTTAAGGTCATAGAGCCACCGCCACTCCAACCATGAACAGCAACTCTTTCTGCATCAGCAAAAGGCCATTGCAATACCTCTTTAGCAGCCATTGCCTGGTCTTGTACATTAATTCTGCCAATATTACGATAAATTGATTTTCGCCACTTGCTACCCTTTAAACAAGGTGTGCCTCTGTTGTCCATTGCAACAACTAAATATCCTTTTTGTGCCAACATTATTTGCCATAATTTATTTGTACGATCTAAAGCTACTTGACCAGCAGGTTCGCCATATACATAAAACATAACAGGATATTTTTTTGATGAATCAAAATTAAGCGGTTTAATTAATTTAACATCAATTTCTAAGCTATCATAAATAGTAACTGTTTTAAATTCTGTTTCAGGCATTTTTAAGCTATCCAATTCTGCTAAGAGCTGCTTATTATTAACAAGTACATTAATTGTTTTATGGTTTGGTAAACTAATCAGTTGCCAAATAACAGGGGTATTTACATTACTGTAAGAATGAACTGCATATTTACCATTTGGCGAAATATCATAAATGTTGATACCTGAGAAATCCTTTGGAGTTAACCTAACTGAATCTACATTATTATTTAAATTTACAGTATACAAATAACGTTGTGTGCTATTTTTTGGCGAGGCATTAAAGTATAATAGATCTTTTGTTTGCATGTATTGTTCTGCTACATCGTAATCGCCGGCGGTCAATAATTGCTTTTCACCAGTTTCAAAATTTATTTTATAAATATGCCTCCAACCATCGGTTTCTGTCATTCTTAAAAAATACTTACCATTCTCTAAAGTAGGCAGGTCATCCATATTCCAACCTGTTGATGCTACATCAGGATGCTTAATATCTACCCAGGTTTCTTCAGTTTCGGAATAAACGTTTTTTATAGCATTTGTTTTTATATTGTATAAATAATATATTAACTTGTTTTGTTTGCGATTAAGTTGTTGAACTAAAACTTCTTTGTTGTTTAGCCATTGAAGTCGTGGTAAATAATGTTCTACCGGATCTCCAGGTATGTCTATCCATGTTGTTTCGGCGGTTTTTACATTTACAATACCTACTTTTACAGCAGCTGGCAACTCCCCTACTTTCGGGTATTGTACAGGAACCATTTTGGCATAAACATCATCAGTATTATTTACCATATAAAAGTCTTTTATATCGGTAGCATCTACTTGCCAATAGGCAATATGAGTGCCGTTTTTGTTCCATCTAAAACCATCTCTGCAACCAAACTCTTCTTCATATACCCAGTCAAAAGTGCCATTAATTATATCAATACTTCCATCTGTTGTGAGCTGTTTTACTGTTTGATTTTTAAAATTTTCTACATATATATTAAAATTTTGGACGTAAGCTACTTGCTTGTTATTGTTTGAAAATTTTGCAAACATTAAGCTACCTTTTTCAAACTGCTCACCAAGCTGACTTAATTTTTTAGTATCAAAATCGTATACCCAATAATCTCCTTTGGTATTGCTTCGCCAAACGCGTTGGCTGTTATTAAAAATAAGCAGCTTACTTTCATCATTAGATAAATAGAAGTTCTCAACACTTAAAGGTTCATCTTTTCCTTTTGGTTTTAGTTGCTTTTCAGATAGATATATTGTTTCAATTTCGGAAGCAATGTCGTATTTTAAAAAATTATTATTACTTCTATCAAAAATTATATAAGCATTACCTTCCTCTATCCATTTTACTGGAGGCAGGTAGTCGCTTACAAATTCAGCAGAATTATAAATACGGTCTACAGTTAAAAAACCATCATTTTGATCAATAGCATTTTTTTGACCAATAGAATTTAACGCAACTAAAATTGTTGCTACAGTTAAACAAAATATTTTATTCATATAAAAAATCATTAAATAATAGTGAAAATAAAAAAAGCCACGACTAAATCAGAGTTTTTTTAAAGTTTTGACAAAATTTATTGAACTTCTATCATTTTGACCATAGCCTTATTTAAGTTTAATAAATTTATACAATAAAAACCCTTGTAGTAAATGCTTAAATTACTGCCACTACAAAGTTAATAATTAGAAATTTTGACCAAAAACAGAATTAATAATAAACAAAAGCTATTTTAATGCCCTCAACGTAAAATTTGAAGTGAATGTTTTTTTTACAATAATTTAAATCATAATAAACAGAATGTATGCAAACAAACAAAATTAAAGCATTAATAACTGGTGGTAGCTCTGGAATAGGAAAAGCGACTGCTAAACTTTTAATTGATAACAATGCCAAAGTTGCAATTACGGGTAGAGATTTAGAGAAACTAACAAAAACAGCAGAAGAAATTGGTGCAGTCCCGCTTCATTTTGACATTAGTAAGTATAATACTATTGATGAATGTGTAAAAATGGCTGTTGAAAAATTGGATGGAATAAACCTTTTAATCAACAATGCAGGCATTGGCGTTTTTCCAACATTAGAAGATGTAACAGTAGAAGACTTTGAAAAAGTTTTTTCTGTAAATGTATTTGGCTTAACAATGTTAACTCAGGCGGTAGTAAAACATTTTAAAACAAAAGGTAGTGGCGATATTGTAAACATTGCCTCTACTGCATCTTTAAAAGGTTTTGCCCGCGGTTCTGTTTACTCTGCCAGTAAATTTGCTTTGCGCAGCTTAAGCGAATGTTGGCGTGCCGAATTACGAAAAGAAAACATTAGAGTAATGCAGGTAAACCCAAGCGAAGTAACTACAGCCTTTAATGCAGCAGACAGAACGGAGCGACCAGAAGATGAGAAAAAATTACGGTCAATAGAAATTGCACATAGCATATTAGGTATGCTAACAATGGACAACCGTGGCTTTATACCAGAATTAACTGTTTGGGCAACCAATCCATTTTAGTTTTATAAACTGACATCTTTCTAAAAGGTGTCAGTTTATTTATTTAGCAAAAGTATCTTCTAATAAAATATTAAAAAATTGAATTTATAATTACCATAAAAATCTCAACATTTAATTTAAAAAAAATAAGCAAATAAAAACACCCAATTACCTACTTTTGCAGCATTAATAATTAAGTATGACAAGCCAGGAAATTCGCAACCGCTTTATTGAATTTTTTAAAAGCAAACAACATTACAACGCAGGATCTGCTCCAATAGTAATAAAAAACGATCCAACTTTAATGTTTATCAATGCTGGTATGAACCAGTTTAAAGATATTTTTTTAGGAAACAAACAAGTTACAAATAAACGTGCAGTTAACTTACAAAAGTGTTTAAGAGTATCTGGTAAGCATAACGATTTGGAAGAAGTAGGCGTAGATCATTACCATCATACCATGTTTGAAATGATGGGAAATTGGTCGTTCGGCGATTATTTTAAGAAGGAAGCAATTCAATGGGCCTGGGAATTAATTACCGAAATTTACAAAATACCAAAAGAAGATATTTATGTTTCTATTTTTGAAGGTGATGAAAAATTGGGTGTCGGTTTAGATGAAGAAGCAAAAAAGTATTGGTTGGAAATTTTACCCAAAGAACGCATTTTAGCATTTGATGCAAAAGATAATTTTTGGGAAATGGGCGATACCGGGCCTTGTGGACCTTGCTCAGAAATTCATGTTGATTTGCGAAGCGCAGCAGAAAAAGTTAAAATTTCCGGCGCAGATTTAGTAAACGCTGATCATCCAGATGTTATTGAAATTTGGAATTTAGTTTTTATTCAATACAATAGAAAAAAAGATGGTAGCCTAACTCCTTTAGCTAATAAACATATTGATACTGGAATGGGTTTTGAGCGTTTGGTTAGAATTTTACAACATAAAAACTCTAATTACGATACCGATGTTTTTATGCCCATCATACAAAAATTAGAAAGTATTGCTAATTTAAAATATAAAGGTACGGATAGTAAACAAGATATTGCCTTTAGAGTAATTGCCGATCATATTAGAACCATTAGCTTTACTATTTGCGATGGGCAGTTGCCATCAAATACTGGTGCGGGTTATGTTATTCGGCGAGTACTAAGGCGTGCAGTACGCTATGCCTACAGTTTTTTAAATATCAAAACTGTTTTTTTAGCACAATTGGTAGAGGTTTTGGTTAATCAGTTTAAAGATTTTTACCCTGAGTTTATTAATAATGAAAGCTTAATAAAAAAAGTAATTACCGAAGAAGAGCAATCTTTTTTAAAAACTTTAGAAGCTGGCTTAAAACGCTTTTCAGCCATTGAAAATAGCTTAGATGGCAAAACAACAATTGAAGGCGTTGCTGCTTTTGAGTTGTTTGATACTTATGGTTTTCCAATAGATTTAACGCGCTTATTGGCCATTGAAAAAGGTTTAAGTATTGATGAAAAAGGTTTTACAAAAGCATTAAATGAACAAAAAGAAAGAGCTAGAGCCGCTTCAAAAATTGATGCTTCTGATTGGATAATTGTAAATGACAGCAAAATTAGTACTGAGTTTACGGGCTATACTTCTTTAAAAGAAGAAGCCAACATTATCAAATATCGCTCGGTTGAAGCCAAAAAGAAAAAACTGTTTCAAGTGGTTTTAGATAAAACACCATTTTATGCAGAAGCGGGTGGCCAGGTTGGTGATACTGGTTTGTTTATTCAAAACGATAAAAAAATAAAAGTTGTTGATACTCAAAAAGAGAACGACTTGATATTACATTTTTTAGAAGCGCTGCCTGAAAATGTAAATCAACCTTTGACAGCCTCTATTGATTTTAAAAGAAGAAATGCCATCATAAAAAATCATACTGCAACACACTTGTTACAAGCTGCCTTACAGCAAATTTTAGGTAACCATATTGAACAAAAAGGTAGTATGGTAAATGATAAAGGTTTCCGATTTGATTTTTCTCATTTTTCAAAATTAGAAGAAGAAGAGTTAAAAAATGCTGAACAAATTGTAAACCAAAAGGTACGAGAAAATATTGAAGTTTTAATTGAGAACGGCATTCCGATTGAGGAAGCCAAAGCAAAAGGCGCTATGGCTTTGTTTGGTGAAAAATATGATGATTTAGTAAGAGTGGTAACTATTGACCCAGCGTTTTCGATTGAGCTTTGTGGTGGAACACACGTAAAAGCTACTGGTGAAATTGGTTATTGTAAATTAACTTTAGAAACATCGGTAGCAGCTGGCGTTAGAAGAATTGAAGCTATTACTGGCGAAAAAGCAGCGGAATACATATCAACTCAATCGCAAGAAAGTATGGCAATTAAAAACCAATTAAAAGCATCGGGTAATATAGCTCAGGCGGTGGAAAAAGTATTAGTCGAAAATGCTCAGTTAAAAAAGCAGGTAGAACATTTACAAATGCAACAAGCATCGCAAATGAAAGATGATATTAAAAAGCAATTACAACAAGTAAATGGATCAAACTTTGTTGCTTTAAAAATTGATGCAGGTAGTGCAGATGTAGTTAAAAAAATCTCTTTCGATTTAAAACGAGAGGTAGACAATTTATTTTTAGTATTGGCTGTCCCAACCAATGGTAAAGCACATCTTTCTATTATGATTGATGAAGCACTTGCCAAAGCCAACAACTGGGATGCTGGTAAACTAATTAGAGAATGGTCGAAGTATATACAAGGCGGCGGCGGCGGTCAGGCGCATTACGCAACCGCAGGTGGCAAATCGGTTGAAGGTATTGGTAAGGTGTTAGAAGCCGCCAAGAAGTTGGTTATGGGTTAATATAGTGGTTTTTATAAGGAGTCTGCACCTTATAGTAAAATTAAAATGTGATTAATTTTTTTTAAAATAATAATATTTTAATTAGAAGATGTAAATGAATAAACTAAAAGAAATGAAAATAGATTATTTTTGTTAGATAGGTTTTTAAAGAGCTTAAAAACACGCAATAAAGATAATGAGTAACTTAAAAGAGCGATATATAAACCCATTGACTGACTTTGGTTTCAAAAAAATTTTTGGAACAGAGCTCAACAAAGTATTGTTAATTGATTTTTTAAATCAAATATTACCTAAAAAACATAAGATTAAAGAGTTAACTTACTCTCAAAATGAGCATTTAGGCAATAGTGACATAGATCGAAAAGCAATATTTGATTTGTTTTGCCTGGGGCAATCTGGCGAAAGATTTGTAGTTGAAGTTCAAAAAGCTAAGCAAAATTATTTTAAAGACAGAAGCGTTTATTACGCCTCATTTCCTATCCAAGAACAATCAAAAAAAGGTAATTGGGATTTTAAGTTAGCTCCCGTTTACACCATAGGTATTTTAGATTTTATATTTGAAGATCATAAATCTGATGAAGATTTTTTACATATAGTTGAATTAAAAAATCAAAGGTGTGAAGTTTTCTATGACAAGTTAAAGTTTGTTTATATAGAATTACCTAAGTTTAAAAAAACAGAAGATGAATTAGAAACTCAATTTGATAAGTGGTTATTTATTCTTAGATACCTTTCAAATTTAGATCATAAACCAAAAAAATTACAAAATAAAATTTTTAAAAAACTGTTTGAATCAGCAGAAATAGCAAAATTTTCATCAGCAGAAAGATTAGCTTATGAAAAAAGTTTAAAGTATTATAGAGACATAAAAAATGTAGTAGATACATCTAAAGAGGAAGGGATAATAGAGGGAATTGAGCAAGGAATTGAGCAAGGAATTGAACAAGGAATTGATAAGAGAAACATAGAGATTGCACTTCAAATGAAAAAAAATAATGAACCAATAGAAAGAATTATGCGCTATACAAACTTAACAAAACAGCAAATAGAGGACTTATAAATAAACTCATCCGCACTTAAGATATAAAATTATTCAATTCGTCTTCAAAAATAGTTAATAAATTAATTTAATATAGCTTTCCAATCTCCTCATTTAATTTTAACAATTTGTAGTATTTATAATGGAGTTAATATTGGTAGAAAATAAATTTTTTCTTAAAAAATAAAGAGTTCTGCAATTTTTACTATTTTATTATAAATAAAAGTAATTATGAGAAGTCTTTTGTATTTTTATGTTTTTTACATTACGTTTATTATGAACAAAATAACCTTACTCACTTTTCTCACAATATTCTTTTTTTTAGAAAACCAATTAACTCAAGCCCAATGCCATATTGACGATTGGACGGCTTTAAAAGCAATTTACGAAAGCACCGATGGGGATAATTGGACAAACCGGTCTGGTTGGGATGCAGTAATAGCCAGCCATAATACTCCACCCGCAAATTGCGACTTAGATAATTTATATGGAGTATTTAGTTTTGATGAAGATGAGCGAATAGACTATTTAAGTCTTTCTAATAATAATTTGAATGGTTATATACCACCCGAGATAGAATTGTTAGGACACATCAAAAAATTGTATCTTTTAAACAACCATCTAACAGGCCATATTCCAGCTGAAATTGGTAGTCTACTAAGGCTAACCGAACTAAAATTAAATATTAATCAACTTACAGGCAACATTCTACCCGAAATTGGAAATTTAAGTAGTTTAAACCTTTTATGGCTGTTTACAAATCAACTTGAAGGTGACATACCAACTGAATTGAACAATCTCACCATGTTAACCGAACTTAAATTATATGGTAATAATTTGACAGGAACTATACCGCTTGAATTAGGAAGTTTAACCAGTTTAGTTGAGTTACTTTTAAACGGCAATTCATTAATTGGGGAAATACCTTCAGCACTCTGTAATTTAAGTAATTTAACCCGGTTAACCGTTGGTGATAACGACATGAATGGTTGCTACCATAACTGTCTTTCCGTTTTTTGTACACTACTTACTCATTCGGAATTTAGTGAGATAACAAGTATTAGCCTTGGTAATAATTTTGATGCTACTTGGGTGGATTTTTGCACTACAAATGCTGGAGTATGTGATAACAATCTTACCGAAATGTCTGTTGCTACTAATTATTCAGGCAATATAAATATTACGTTAGATATCAATCAAGCAGATGATTATATTATAAAAAACAATTACGGTCAGGTAAGCGACTACAGCATTTGTATCCCTGGCAATAATACCAACTGCCCTCCCGTAGCAGGTTTAAACAATTTAGCCGCTAACGAAGTACTTTGGGCTTTACAAAAAGCAGCTGAATATTTTTCAAACGAATATAATATTGTATCGCCTCCACTTAATACTTTTGTACTCCGCAATGAGCCAAATTATATAAATGATGCAGCCTTTAATAACCTTGATGAAGTAATCTATTTTGGTGCGGGTGATAACAGCAGCTTTACTTCAATGACTGCGCCCGATATTGTAGGACACGAATTTTCACATTACCTGACCTGGATAGATACAACCTTAACCGATTTAAACAATACTCACGAACCTGGAGCTTTAAAAGAATCGTTTGCAGATATTTTTGGAGAACTGATAGAACATTATGCTTATGGAAGCAACGATTGGGTTTTCGGACAACAAGTTTCACTAAATAGTGGTGGACTCCGAAGTCTCTCAAATCCATTAGATCCAAATATGGAAAGACTTTGCCCAAATTATTACGAAGGTGATAACTGGCTTTATTTTCCAAATTATAATTATATTGATTGTTTAAATGAAGATAGATGTGGCATTCATACCAACTGCGGTGTTCAAAACTATTGGTTCTATTTATTAAGTGAAGGTGGTTTGGGTGTAAGTGGTCTTGGTATAGACAAAGCTGCAAAAATTGCTTTCAATAATTTAAAAAGTTTAAAACGAAATGCCTCCTATAAAGATGCCATGTACGGTTCAATACTTGCCGCCAAACAATTGTATGGTGAAAATGCGAATGAAGTTCAACAAACCATTAATGCCTGGAAAGCGGTAGGTTTAGATGTAGAGAAATATAATTCTATAACATGGCAAATTGCCAATGAAACACAAATAGGAGAACCTTTTGTAGGTGCTGACGGCAGAGAGCGGGTAATGATGGAATTTGATCTGATAATAGATTCGCTTAACCAAGATTTAACCGCCGATGGATTGGAATTTACCTTAACTGATAAATATAATAGTGCCTACAAATTTGAACATATAGAACTCAAAACCATCAACCCTGTTTTACAAGCCAATGAAGTAGATACAATTTACCAAACCAATAGCAATGACCTTACGGTTAAAATAAACCGGATTAATAATGGTGCAGCTAAAACGAAACAACCTTTGAATAGAATGGCTAGTCGTACCTCTATCGGAACCTTTATAGTTTGTATTGTCGTAATTGATGCTACCGGTGGAAACAGCCAAAGTTTAACATTAGATATTACAGGTATTACACAATTACAAGCTGCCAATCAGCAACACATACCATTTCAAAGCAGATCTCTTTTATTTGGTTCTTCAATTCACAATAGTAGTGAAAACAATGGCACAGCACAATATTTTCTTGTGCTTCAACTGGAGTTGACACATAAAAATTGTCAGAATATGGGCGTTTTAGAATTTGAAATTGTTGATGAAAATCAATTGAGTGTGGCTCCATATATGTATTGCCTGAAAAATGATTTAGGTGCAGAAATTGATGCCGGTAATTTTCAATATAAAAACTTTGCATTGTATAATTTGGATGAAGGTAATTATGAATTACATATAGAAGATAGCAGTACGGACAACAGGCAAATTACTAAAAATTTTATTGTTGAATTCAGGCCGAATGTTGATGGAAGTTTATGTTGCCCAAATGAACTAACCATACCTTCTGGTTACATTTATGGAACTTATCAAGCGGTTAATAGAATTTCGATTAACAGAGGTACATCAATTGATAACGGCACAATTAAAATTTGTGATTAATACAACCTCGTAGCAAACCAATATGTATTCAATTTTCAAAGCAGAAAAACGAGGTAAGTATTAAATATAATTTAAAAATCAAAAATCCTATTTACATTCATTTCCTAATGCTGTAATTTTAGCAAGCAGCCATTGTTTTTCTTGTATTACTGTTTTGCTTTCAAGCTCCGTTTTTATTTTTGGAAGGTTTTTTATAATCTTAATACATTTTTCTCTTTTATTAGCCACATCTTTTAATTTGTAGAGCCTATTAAAAATGCTGATAAAATTTTTATAGGCACTTTTCATAGTTGTTGGTAATTTTTGATTTTTTTTAAAAAAAGTCATCCTACTATCAATAGCTTGTTGTGTGCTTGTTTCATAATATAAGTCGGTTTCATAAAAGCATTTTAAAGTTGTCACTTTTATCCCAATTTCATGTATATCGTCTATTTTTTTTACATGATTAAAATGGCTTAGTGCTTCTTTATATTTTTGCTGATTGAAGTAGATAATACCATAATTATAGCATAACACACTTATTTTTATATTTTTATTAATATAATTTTTATATTTTTCGAGCATGTTTTTTGCCCAAACATATTCTTTAACTCTACAAGCAATTGTAATGATGTTTTTTAAAAGTCTCACATCTATTGCATCACCCATAATTAGTAAATTCCCATCATCCATGTTTTTGTAAATATTAAAAAGATCTGTATAATAGGATAACTTGCCTTTTGGAAGTTGTTTAACACAATAGTTAGTTAAGTTGGTATAAAAGGGTTTTAAAAAAGAAGCTGGAACAATATCAGTTTGAGCCGCTATTGCTTTGGATAAAGCGATAAATGTATTTTCATCTTCTTTTTCAACTAAATCAATATTAAGTAGAGATAAACGAATGAGTGGTATAGATGAATATTGGGGCAAATTTAGTAAATTTTTCATAGCTATAAAAGTACTTAGTTCAAACTTTTTATGAGCATAACTATTTAACAAAGTTCTTTGCGCTAAATGATAATTTAATTTTTCCAAAATGTATTTTATGTCTAAAAAATATTGTAACTCATCAAAGTTATCTTCTTTCGAAAAATCATTTTCAATATATAACATGTCTGTTTTGTAATGTTGCAGGTGGTATTGCTTAGTATAGTAATCTATACCTCGTTTTGTTTGCTTATCTAAATCATTTTGAAATGATTTTAAACGACGCTTATATAAAGTCATTTGTTTACGCTCAATAAGTTCTGGAAAAAGCAATTCTTGTTTTTTGTCTTTATTTTTCTTTAAGCGTTGAGCTACTAAAAAATCTTCTGCCAAAGCAAGTAAATTGTTCATTAGTTTGTTGAGTTCTTTTTTTTGAGAAAGGCTTATACTTGTTTGATCAATAGCTTTCTTACAAACCTCCTGATAAATTTTTAGTTGAATAGCCTCACTAAATTCTGCAGTATTTAAAGCATAACATCTTAACTGTTTTAGTAGTTTACACAAATGCTTATTGCCATTAAAAAAGGTACACCTTGTAAACTCATAAAAGTGGTCTAACTCTTCTTTCGTAAAGGTTTTCAACAAATCTATTAACAACACCACTCTTACCGTTTTCGATTTATTTTTAGTTTTTTTAAGATAAGGCATTATATATCAATTATTTATAAAAAATCAATTAACACAATCGAAGGAGAAAATTAAATTTTAATTACAAAAATACACTTTTTGAGCCACTTACATTTGTACCGTTAACAAGCATTAAGCAACCAATACAAGTAAACCGGCTTACTAGTGTGAACACTTTTCAATAACACTTTAAACAAAGTTGAAAACGCAAAGCATGACTGCGTGAATGATTGCAACACGTAAAATAAAATTTAACAATAATGATATTTTTAATAAAACATATAAAAAAAATAATCTTAAACGTTTGTTTTTTAATCGTTGCCACACAAACTATGGCACAAATCATAAATTTAAGTGAATATTCAGCTAACTCCAGGTGTGTATTTAACAAGGCACCTTCAAATGTAGAATATTCTGATTTAACCTATTATAATAATGGAACAGATGATCTACTATTTATACCCATAGATGATCCATTAAATGGCTATTCTATGAGATTATATAATTTAAATACCAAAAAAGAAGGTAATATAGGCTTTGAAGATAAAGATGGAAATGAATATGCATTTGATTTTGATGATTTTGAAGGGATTACTTATTTGTATGATAATTATTTTGCTATGACGGAAGAGAAAACGAATACGTTGTACTTTTTAGATTACATAGCATCTGATTCAATTTTTGTGGTATTGCAGAAATATTCAACCGGTATTAAATGTACTGATGGAAATAAAAGACTAGCTGATTGCAACCCAATAGATAGAAAATTTGATGGAATTGAAAGCATTACATATAATCCTACCAATAGAACACTATATCTTATAGTAGAAAATTCAAAAAGGCTATATAGTATTGTTTTGCCTTCAGGGGCTAACTTTAGCGGCGGTATTTCACTAATAGATAAAAATATAAAGCTAAATACACCACTTGATGTTGCCGGAATTTTTCATTTAGGTAAAATATATCCTGATTCAAATGATATGTTGTTGCTTAGCGAAGAATCTCAAATGGTGTATTTAATTTCAGAAAATGGAAACTTTAATCCTGTTAATTTTTCTGTAGAATTAGACAAGCAACCTGAAGGACTAGTGTACATTAATGGTGATATTTACATTGCCAGCGAAGCAGATGACGAACAATTTGCTACCCTAATTAAATACACCAACAACAATTGCTTTACAGGATGTGCCACACAAAATAAAACTATTTTAACCATAAAAGGCTGCACAAATTCTACCGCATGCAACTACAACCCCAACGCCAATTGTGATGATAACGGTTGCGATTTTGGGAACACCGCTTGCACAAATCCATGCAGCCCACCAAGTTGTCCACAAAACACATACCTTAATTCCAGTACCTGCACTTGTGAAACAAACCCAATAGTTGGTTGCATTAATCAGTGCGCTCCAAACTACAATCCTAATGCAGAAATAGATGATGGCAGTTGTTCAGATTATGATACTACTTGTAATCAAAATTGCAATGTAGGTCCATTTGGGGGTACTTGGGATGCCGCAAGTTGTAATTGTATTAACGAAATTGCTCCTGTAAGAGGTTGCACAAATTCTACTGCTTGCAATTACAACCCCAACGCTACTTGTGATGATGATAGTTGCGATTTTGGTAATGCTGCTTGTATTAATCCTTGTAGTCCTCCAAATTGCCCTCAAAACACAAACTTCAACTCCAATAATTGTACCTGTGAAGCAGTAGTAATTGGTTGTCGATATACTGATTCTTTAGCTTTAGTTGCTATTCATCAATCTTTATACAAAAACGGGCAATCAATTTGGGATTTTACACAACCAATAAATACTTGGAAATATGTAAAATTGAATGAAAATGGCTGTGTTGATCGATTAGAATTAGACGAAAGAAGATTTGATGGCACAATACCCGCTGAAATTGGAGAATTAAGTGAACTTACTTATTTAGATTTAAGGGAAAATTTCATTACTGGAACAGTACCTACAGAAATTGGCAACTTAACCAACCTTAAAATATTGTTGCTTGGTGCTAACAGCCTTAGGGGGCCTCTACCTGCAACAATTGGGCAGATGTATAGTTTGGAAACTGTAAGCTTTGGTGGATTACAACTAACTGAATTACCAGAATCTTTTAGTAATCTCAAAAATTTGAAACAGTTGTACTTGGGTTATAATCAACTAACTGAATTTCCAATATCTGTTAGAGGCTTATCAAAGTTAGAAACATTACTGTTAAACAACAATCAAATTAGCGGACAATTGCCTATTTGGTTAGCCGAATTGAACAACCTGTCTCAATTACACGTTCAAAATAACGAACTAAGTGCTTGTTTTGATGAAGCATTAATTACTCTTTGCAATCAGTTAAATCCAACTTATAATGCAAACCGCTTTATTAGCGATGGTAATAACTTTTTTACCAATTGGGAAAATTTTTGTGAAACGGGTATTTGCGAAGCCAAGGCCGATTTAATTGTAGAAAATTGCAACACAATAAAAATTTCCGATCAAACAATCAATACAGGTAAATTTTCAATAAGCAATATCGGCGAAGCAGCTTCAACTACAAGCTTGTTAAGAATTTATCTTTCATTAGATGAAAATATTGATAGCAATACAGATCGTTTGATTATCCAAAGCAGGTTTCCACCATTACAACCCGGCCGATCACTCGAACGGGTGTTGGCAAGAAATTTAGATGAGGTAACACCGCCTATTACAGCCGGCACATATTATGTTGGCTTTAAAATGGATATATTAAATGAAGTAGACGAGGCTAACGAAAATAACAATACTTGTTTTGCTACTGAACAATTTGAGGCAACCTATGGTTGTAAAACACCAAGTGAAAATAATCCAAATACTAATTACACTTATCACGATCCATCTGCTTGCCCGGCTTGCTCAAACCCACCTTGTAAAGCCGATTTAGTAGTAGAAAATTGCAATACAATAAAAATTTCCGGTCAAACAATCAATACCGGTAAATTTTCGATAAGTAATTTCGGCAACGAAGCTTCTACCGAAAGCTTTTTAAGAATTTATCTTTCATTAGATGAAAATATTGATAGTGACGATCGAAGAATTATCCAAAGCAAATTTCCGCCAATACAACCTGGAGAATCTATTGAGCGGGTATTGTCAAGAAATATAGCTGAAGTTGCGCCGCCCATTCCTGCAGGTACATATTATATAGGCTTTGCTATGGATGTATTGAACGATGTAGACGAGGCTAACGAAAATAACAATACTTGTTTTGCTACTGAACAATTTGAGGTAACCTATGGTTGTAAAACACCAAGTGATAATAATCCAAATACTAATTACACTTATAACGATCCATCTGCTTGCCCGGCTTGCTCAAACCCACCTTGTAAAGCCGATTTATTAGTAGAAAACTGCAACACAATTACCATAACCGATAATACCGTAAATACAGGTAAATTTTCAATAAGTAATATTGGTGGATTGGCTTCGACTACAAGCTTGTTAAGAATTTATCTTTCATTAGATGAAAATATTGATAGTAATACAGATCGTTTGATTATCCAAAGCAGGTTTCCACCATTACAACCCGGCCGATCACTCGAACGGGTATTGGCAAGAAATTTAGATGAGGTAACACCGCCTATTATAGCCGGCACATATTATGTTGGCTTTAAAATGGATATATTAAATGAAGTAGATGAAGCTAACGAAAATAACAATACTTGTTTTGATTCAACAATAGATTATAATATACAAGATTGTTCACCCTGCCCACCTGATTTATTAATTGATAACTGCGGCATAGTAAGCATTAGCGGTACTACCGTTAATACCGGAAAATTTACAGTAAGCAACAGAGGTAGTGACCCGGTTAACGATACTTTTCTTGGTGTATATTTATCATTAGATGAAACCATCGATAATAATGACCATCTTATTGCACAAACTAAATTTAGCCTGGCACCTGGCGAATCACTTAGCAGAATATTGGCCAGAGATGT
>Ga0209831_1000393_pt1 | contig 41869 bp, 34 predicted proteins | sample Maine_Asex4_meta_FD_187451 | JGI IMG/M metagenome (GOLD analysis project Ga0209831, IMG submission 187451) | Marine algal microbial communities from Maine, USA - Maine_Asex4_metaG (SPAdes) (version 2) | ecosystem: Host-associated > Algae > Red algae > Unclassified | place: Maine, USA | collected... | reverse complement strand
CAGCGAAGAGAAAGAATTTCTATATTCGGCAAGCAAAAAAAAGTAAGTGCTTAGATTTCTAGTTTTTTTAAACGGTATTGCTGCTGTATGCCTCCTTTTTGCATACTTGTCGAGTTATGTGGATCCTCAGATAAGTCCCATATTTTCTTTTTTTGGTGTTTTGTATCCCTTGTTTTTTATCATCAATGTTTTTTTTATGCTCTTCTGGGTCTTTGCCAAAATTAAGTACGTAAGTATTTCTCTTATTGTACTGTTAATTGGTTTCAATAAGATAGGACTTTATTTTTCGAATAATAATGATTCGGAAGTCAGCGGAAAAACAATCACCATAGCGAGCCTTAATACTCAGATAGGAAAAAAATTATTTCCGAAATCTGAAGAAGCACGGGAAAACTTATGGAAGAAGTTTGAAGATAAACTTATCGACAGAGAGATCGATGTATACTGTTTTCAGGAGTGTAATAAACCTCCTAGGAGATTATTTGACAAATTTCTTGCTGACTACAATAAGTACCATCCAGAAAACAGTATCGCTGTAACATATACTAAGCATCCTATTATTAACCAAGGTCATATCAAAATAGGTCATATTTATAATACGTGCATATGGACGGATATACAATTTCCAGATCAGATTGTCAGGGTATATAATCCTCACTTATCTTCTAATAAAATTTCGAAAAAAACAAGTAAATTGATAGGTCAGCCAGACTTGAGAGATGATAAAACATGGTCAGATATAAAGTTTATTTTTAATAATTATGGCGCCACGGCTAAGCAAAGGGTTAAAGAAGTGACCATTATCAAAGAGCATATGGCCCAAAGTCCATATCCTATCATTCTAGCTGGAGACCTAAATGATACGCCATTATCTTATACCTATAGATTACTAACGGAAAATCTACAAGATGCATTTGTTTGTGCAGGGGCAGGAATAGGAAACACTTATGCGGGGTCTATTCCTCTGCTGAGAATAGATTATACATTGGTAGACCCTAAGTTTAACATTTTAAACTACGAAATGGTAAAAGAAGATTTCTCAGATCACTATCCCATCATCACCACCATAAACTTATCCGAATAATAATAGCATAAGTGTAGAGATAGCCTTATTTTTGGCTCTTAATAGCAGTTATGCTTTGAAAACCTAAATATAGGGAGACAATAAGAGGCTGACTGGGTATTATTATATAATCTCGTACATACATTTTAAATCATATATGCAGAATTCAGATCTTCTAGTTTACAATAGCCTTAGTAGAAAAAAAGAAGTTTTCACACCTATCAATGAAGGCTTTATAGGCATGTATGTATGCGGACCTACTGTGTATAGTGATGTGCACCTCGGTAATTGTAGAACCTTCGTTTCTTTTGACATTATATACAGATACCTCTTGTTTAAAGGATATAAGGTTAGATATGTGAGGAACATAACTGATGTAGGTCATCTACTAGATGATGGAGAGGATAGAATGTCAAAAGGGGCACGTAAGGATAATCTAGAGCCTATGGAAGTTGCGCAAAAGTATATGAATGGATTCCATGAAATGATGGACGTATTCAATACGCTAAAACCAAGCATAGAGCCTAGAGCGACCGGACATATAATAGGACAGATAGAGATGGTCCAGGCAATCATAGATAATGGGTACGCATACGAGAGCAATGGATCTGTATATTTTGATACGATTAAGTTTTCAGAAGAAAAAAAATCTTATGGTAAGCTTTCAGGAAGAATCATAGAAGACCTCTTAGTAGAATCTAGAGCAGATCTAAAGAACCAAAGTGAGAAAAAACATCCTTCTGATTTTGCGATATGGATGAAGGCTTCAGACGATCATATTATGAGATGGAAATCACCTTGGTCGGTTGGGTTTCCTGGCTGGCACCTAGAATGTTCGGTTATGAGTACGAAATACCTGGGTAATAAGTTCGATATCCATGGAGGAGGAAATGATCTTAAGTTCCCGCATCATGAAAACGAAATTGCACAAAATGTAGGAGCATGTGATTGCAGTCCAGCTAACTATTGGTTACATACTAATATGTTACTGATGAACGGTAAGAAGATGTCTAAGAGTGATGGAAATACCATTTCTCCTAGAGAACTTTTTTCTGGAGATAGTCCTCACGTAACCAAAGGCTATTCGCCTATGGTTGTAAAATTCTTCATGCTACAATCTCATTATAGTTCTACACTAGATCTTACAGATGATGGGTTGCAGGCTGCAGAAAAAGGATTTAAGAGAATTATGGAAGCGAAGAAAATTCTTGCTAGTCTACATTCTGAAGGCAAGTCAGATACTGAAGATGCAGATATAAAAGCATCTCTCGATGCCTTTGTTGCAGATATGGATGATGACTTTAATACGCCTAAGGCGATCTCCAGATTATTTGACTTAGTTACTAAGATCAACTCTTATAATCAGGGACAGCTAGACATTGATAATCTATCAGCATCCATGTTAGAAAATTTAAAAATTAGTTTTGACAAATTCCTTACTGAAGTCCTCGCGCTAGAAGAAGATGGAGCGGAGAGTAAAAATTCTGCTATGGACGGAATGATGGCTCTTATCTTAGAACTCAGAGCTTCCGCTAGAGAGAATAAGGACTGGGGGACATCGGACAAAATAAGAGACAGTTTGAATGAACTAGACATCGTAGTAAAAGATGGGAAGGATGGAAGTTCATGGTCAATTAAATAAGTAAAAGAAAGTAAAAAAAAAAGAATGAAGTATCTATTATATTGCCTCTGTATTAGTTTCCTGATCGTATCTTGTAAAGGTGATTCTGATGCTAGTAAGGTAGCGCCAAAGGTGCAAAAGCCAAGAGTAAAAATTCCTGCATTTCAGAAAGATAATGCATACGAATATGTACAGAAGCAACTAGAGTTTGGGAATAGAGTGCCCGGAACAGAAGCGCACAAGGCATGCAAGAATTACCTTGTATCAGCGCTAGAAGATAATGGTATGAGTGTACACGTTCAGTCATTCGATGCTAAGTTCCATACAGGCGAGGTACATCCAGGTTATAATATTATAGCAAGTATAAACCCCGATAAGAAGCAACGTATATTCTTAGGAGCACACTGGGATTCTAGAAGGATAGGAGAGGAAGATAAAGATGTAGAGATGAGAGACAAACCAATAGCTGGTGCTGATGACGGGGGAAGTGGCGTAGCTGTATTACTAGAAATTTCTAGAGTACTCAAGGAGAATCCTATAGATCTAGGCGTAGATATAATATTCTTCGACGCTGAGGATCAGGGAGAAAGAGGAAGAGATAGTCCAAGAGAAAGCTGGTGCTTAGGATCTCAGTATTGGGCGAAGAATTTATACCCTGCAAATTATACGGCGGACTACGGTATCTTACTAGATATGGTAGGAGCAGAAGGTGCGACGTTCCGGAAAGATTTAGTGTCTAGAAAATATGCTCCGCAGGTACAAGAAAAAATATGGGGACTAGCTAATCAGATGGGCTACGCTAATTATTTTGTCAATGAGTTCTCTAACGAGGTTACAGATGATCATTATTTTGTAAATCTTATTGCAGGCCTCCCTATGATTGACATAATAAATCAGAAAAAGAAATCTAATGTCAAGTTTGATTTTGGTGATCACTGGCATACACACGATGATGATATCAGTGTAATAAGCAAAGAAACACTGCGAATTGTCGGACAAGTCGTCACGGCGGCACTTTATAAAGAATCTGACGGAAGTCTATAGAATCTATACTATCTTTGACATGCAAACCTAGTGAGAACTCTATTGTTCTTAAAAATCAACATTTACAAATATTAATTTTTAAAATAAATTTACGATGAAGAAATTTCTAATTCTGTTTCTTGTAGCATGTACAACTATGGTACAAGCGCAAGATGCGCAACAGTGGACAATGTTTTCTAAGGTGACGGCTACGTGGTGCCCATTCTGTGGACAATATGGCTGGGATATGTTCGAGGGAACGCTCGACGAAATAGATGTTGATGAAGATAATGTACTGGCATGGACGCTACACTATTCTGGAGATTTAATAAATGATCCAGCCAGAGATATTGCTTCTAATTTTGGGAATGCAGGTCAGCCTAATTTTTTCGTAAACAATGACGATATAAACGTTAACCCTAATAATGTTGCTGCTAAGATAGAAGAAGCAAAGGAAACGGCGTCTTTTCTAAACGATCTTGGACCACTTGCAAAGGTAGATATCAAAGCGGACTATAATGGAACCGAATTTTTAATTGCAGTGGATGCAGAGTTTCTTTCTGACGTAACAGGAGATTATTTCTTGAGTGTTTTTCTTGTAGAAGATAACGTAATAAACTTTCAGCAATCACAAGGACCTAATGCTAATCATAGATATGTTCTTAGACAATCACTCCTAGATGATACATGGGGTAAGAACATAATAACAGGTGATGTATCTGCAGGATTTAAGGATAATATAGATCTGACATTTCCGATTACGATAGCTGAAGATGAAGATGTCTCTGATTATCATATCGTATCAGTTATATGGAACAAAGATGCTACGGACACCTATAGAGTAATCAATATGAATAGAGAACAAGTACAAGAATTATCATCTGCTACAAAGGAAATAGCTTCAGATTTGGGGTTTGCCACAAGTTCTGTAAATGGTTCTATAATTATAAAGCAAGAGAATGCTAGCGATTATGAGGTGCAGATATATGGTCTTAATGGTCAGAAAATATATACCAATAAAGCCTTCGGTAATCAAGAAATAGATCTTAATCTTGACATGGGAAGCATATACCTTGTACATCTTATACAAGAGGGTAGGATCGCAACGGAGAAAATATTAATCAAATAAAAAGAAACCAATCACTTTTCCTTCGTGTTCTAGGAGATACCAATAATCTAAAACTTAAGTATGCCCAGAAAATGGTACGAAGGAAAAGTGACCAATATAATTCAAGAAAGTCCGCAGACCAAGCGCTTCTTTTTAGAAGTGGATGAGGAATTTGAATTTAGGGCGGGTCAGTTTATTGTTACCGATTTACCCATAGGAGAAAAAAGACTGCAGCGGTGGCGTAGCTATTCCATAGCTAATATATCTAGCCACAAAGAAATAGAACTATGTATTGTGAGACTAGGCGAGGGAGCTGCTAGTAATTATTTCCATGATGATATTAAGCTAGGGGATACGGTAAAGTTCAAAGGTCCAGAAGGTACTTTTTGCTTACCTGATACTATAGACCATGACCTAGTGTTCGTCTGCACAGGCACAGGTCTTGCCCCCTTCAGAAGCATGCTATTAGATATTATGGATCGTAATATTAAGCACCATAATATACATCTCATCTTTGGTACAAGAACTCAGAACGACATATTATATAAAGAAGAGTTAGAAAAACTAGCGCGAGATAATCCAAAGTTCCATTACCATATTGCCTTATCTAGAGAAACTTATAATGGCTATCAGGGCTATGTGCATGATATCTATATGTCAGACAATTTTCTTGTTGGTGAAAAGGTTCATTATTATATATGCGGATGGTCTAGAATGATAGATGATGCGGTGGCAAATCTGATTATAAAAAAGGGAATAGACAGAAAGCAGGTACATTATGAGCTATATGGCTGATACTTTGGAACATTAGTATGTATATTTGCGTTTAACTAGTCTAAGAAATAAAAAATATGGAAACAGTAACACAGAGTCCGATAATGATCTATACAGAGCAGACACCTAACCCGGAGTCGCTTAAGTTTGTAACTAATAAGATGCTATATAAGGGAACTGCTGACTTCAGAGAAGCTGAGTTGGCTAAGGATTGGTCTGCATTAGCAACGACACTTTTTGATTTTCCGTATGTCAAAGGCGTTTATGTCTGCAATAACTTTGTTACGATAACTAAAGAATTTAATTATTCTTGGGATGATATCATGCTAAACCTAAAGTCTTTCATAAAAGACTATGTAGCAGAGGGAAAAGAAATTATTAAAGATGGATTCGCTGAGCAGATGGCGAAAATAGAAGCGGAGCAAGGCGTAGGGTATGAGTATACTGGAGATGAATTAGAATTGGTCAAGAAAATAAAAGAACTGATAGATACTTATGTCAAACCAGCTGTAGAAATGGATGGTGGCAACATAGAGTTCAAAAACTTCAATGAAGGTATCGTCACAGTTGTACTTCAGGGATCTTGTAGTGGATGTCCATCTTCTACCGTTACACTTAAGTCAGGAATCGAAGGTATGCTAAAAAGAATGGTACCAGAGGTGAAAGAGGTGGTTGCCGAGATGGGGTAGTTTTTATTTACTTGATGATTATGAAAGATTATAAGTTGATGATATAGAGGCGAGTTCACATTTTGCTTCTAATTTGAGAAATATAAATTCTTCAGTAGAGTCATTTAGCTTTATCAAGTTTATAATCGACCCAGGACTATTACCTAAGAAACTAAAGAGTCGGCTCCTAGAATATGTTTATGATGCTCTTTAGAAGGTTGATTTGCCAAAAAAATCTCTAATATCTAATTAAAAGAAGATTGATAATAGTAGTCTAATTTAATTTGCTCTGATAAAGTATAATTTTAAATCGGAAATATAATTATTTAGATCGGTAAGTTGTCTATATATAGTTCAAGCTTAAAAAATCCCAAATGGACCTAAAAAAATTAACCCTGCAAGTTTGTGAAATTTCAGAGCGAGTAGCAGTATTTATACAATCTCAAGTACTGGAAGTTGGTGCAAAGGACATAGTGGAAAAAGAAAAAAATAGCTTAGTCAGTTACGTAGATGAGACAGCAGAAAAAATGCTAGTTCAGGAATTGACACTGCTTCTGCCTGATGCAGGATTCATAACTGAAGAAAATACAATTGCCCAAGAATCTAAAAGCCTTACTTGGATTATAGACCCACTAGATGGGACAACAAACTATCTGCAACAAATTCCCCACTATTCGATTAGTATAGCTCTTGTAGTTGATAATGAATTAGCTATAGGGATCGTTTATGACGTTGCTATGAAAGAATGTTTCTATGCTTGGAAAAACGGGGGATGCTACATTAATGATCGGAAAATAGAAGTCTCTAAGAAGGTCGATCTTTCCGAATGTATAATTGTAACAGGATTCCCGTACAACGCTGAATATGATATTAAGGCGTATATCAAAATTTTTACCCATTGGATAGAACATGCTAGAGGAATTAGAAGATTAGGTTCTGCGGCTCTAGATCTGGCGTATGTTGCCGCCGGAAGATTAGATGCATATTATGAATCTAGTCTCAATGCATGGGATCTGGCAGCAGGCATATTACTTGTAAGAGAGGCAGGAGGAATAACGACAAACTTTGCTGGGGATAATTATTCTCTTAATACTGGAGATGTGATAGCTACTAATAAAGACTTATATGAGAAGATTCATACGCCTATAAAGAAGTATCTCATCGATAACGGTCATTCAGAATAAGCCATTTGGTGTGCTCTGAACCGAGATTATTTTACGCTCATCCATAAAAATGCGGATTACTTCTACTTTATGCTACAGTGTGCATAAAATCTTATAATTTACATGTGTAAATGAATTTCTTAGAAAATATACGTGTAGCATTAAGTTCTATAAGAACAAATTTGCTGAGGTCGATACTAACCTTGCTGATTATCTCAGTAGGTATTGCGTGTCTTGTGGGTATCCTCACGGCTATAGATACGATACTCTTTAACCTTAGCGACAATTTTAATAGAATAGGTGCTAATTCTTTTAGTGTTTTGCCAGGCTATGAAAATATTCAGAGTAATAGGGATGGAAAAGAGAGAAAGCAAGCAGATGTTATTTCTTACAAGCAAGCATTGCAGTTCAAGGATATGTTTGGGAAAAGCACAACAGACGTATCTATAAGTATGAACTGTTCAAGAAGCGCAACAGTAAAATACAAGGATAAGAAATCGAATCCTACAATAAAGTTAGAAGGAATCGATGATAAGTATTTAGATGTGTCTTCTTCAGAAATAGCTCTAGGAAGAAATTTTAATGCTACTGAAGTTCAGTCTGCATCTAACAAAGCAATCATCGCCGAGGGTATGGTGAAACTTCTTTTCCAAGGAGAAAATGAAAAAGCTATAGGTCAAGTTATTAATGTCTCCAGCGAAAAATATAAAGTTATTGGCGTCCTAGAGTCCAAAGGAAACTCTATGGGAGGAAGTGAAAATGTGGTCTATATCCCCTTGCTTAAAGCCAAACAGAAATATGGGACTTCCAATACAAATTATATGATAATGGGTGCCGTAGGTAATTCAGTAGTAATTGAAGATGCAGTGTCATCCGCTATAGGTACACTCAGGAATGTCAGGAAACTAAAAGCTTCAGAGCAGAATGATTTCAGAATAAGAACAAGTGATGGAATCCTATCAAAGCTAAAGGATATCACAACCGAACTGAGGGTTATCACCATTGTTATAGCATTACTTACGCTAGTAGGAGCAGCCATCGGACTTATGAATATTATGCTAGTATCTGTAACAGAAAGAACTAAAGAAATAGGTGTTAGAAAAGCAATGGGCGCAACGCAGTCAAATATTTTATTACAATTTCTGACTGAGGCAGTGGTGATATGTATTCTAGGGGGAATTGTAGGTATTGTATTAGGTATAGGAATGGGATTAGGGGTAACAGCTCTTGTAAAAGGAACCTTCGTATTGCCTGTACAATGGATTGCCCTTGGTATTTTTGTATGTGTATTTGTAGGGGTCGTTTCTGGTTTATATCCAGCTATGAAGGCGAGTCGGCTAGACCCTATAGAAGCATTACGTTATGAGTAAAAAAAAATCCCGGAACTTCATAGATTCGAACTTATAAGTCGCCGGGATCTCGAGCATGCACTCGATAAAAACGCTTTAATAAAAAATCGACCAAATTCATTTCTCTAATTTAAGATCTTCCGTAAGTTTTCAGAAAAAGTATACGGTTTGGTCGATACCTAATGGAAACCATTTGTAGTGGTTCTACAATTGCTAATGATTTTTAAGTTAAGTGGCCCCACACTATTAAACCACAAATAGACTGTGAGACCACTGAAAAAATATTACTCCATTTTTACAAGCTGTATAGCTTTTATATTTTGATCGTTTTGGGCAACGAGTGTGTAAAGACCGTCGGGTAACATTGTTAGATTAAGATCGTAAGATAAGGTGGCCTTACATACAAGCTCTTGACCAGATGCATTGAATAGGCTATAGTTTTTATAATCTTTTATAATATCTTCCTGTATGTGTATAATGCCACTAGTTGGATTTGGATATAACCAGTTGTTGCTGTCTTCCTTGCTGTCTGATGATTTTTTTTCTCTGGACTGAATTTTTTTAGAACTTGAAAAACAGGTAGTTGCTGCTCCGTTAACGATCCCTCCGCAAGTCCATGTACAGTGTTTTATATGATTTGTAAAAGCTAGGATAACAATCTCATCTAATAATTCTCCTTGACGCATAGAAAGGTCATTATAAGTCAGGTGTAAATTTTCTTTAAGAATTTTTTTTGTTTGATAGCCTACGTATTGTAACTCTATATATGTAAAATTTACATCAGTAGTATAACGAAATTCTCCGTCCAGGTTTGTTTGAGTACCTCCAATACATTCACTATTATTATAGAATGCTAGTGTCCCAAGAAGTAAGGGTTCTCCATCTAGTTCATCAGAGATGGATCCTGTATATGTTGTTTGTGCTAGGCATGACACACTTAAGACTAAGCCTACAATGGTAAGGTAGTGTTTCATAATGTTCTGATTTAATAATAAGATGTTTATAGATTGAGTTACCCTTAAAAACCAAATGTCTTCATGGGTACTTCCGTTGTTATAATTTTACAAAAATTGTTTATTGCAGTACCTTATTCTGTAAGATTAACAAGGAGACACTAGTCTGGGAGGTTTGCATGAGGCTTTGGGGCATACTTTTACTTCTGCTATTATTGTGTAATTTTAGAAAAATAAACGCTTACTAAGATGTATTTGATAAAACCTTGTTTTTGTATTCTAATTCTTCTAACTAATATCCTCACGCTTATGAGTCAGACTGTACCAGACCATCTTATTACTGCTTACGAAAATAATAATAATTATACTGTAGATTACCATGAAGCTATAGCCTATTATAATATGCTATCCGAAGAGGCTAATATAAGTGTATCAGAATACGGAATGACGGATAGTGGTTTTCCTTTACATGAAATTATTATTAGTCAAGATGCTGACTTTAATCCAGTAACAATAAAGGAATCGGGTAAGGTTATTCTATTTGTAAATAATGCCATACATCCTGGAGAACCATGTGGGGTGGATGCTTCTATGAAACTTGCTAGAGATTTGCTCTTCACTGAAGAGAAGAAGAGCCTACTAGATCATTGTGTTGTTGTTATTATTCCTATCTACAATATAGGAGGTGCTATCAATAGAGGCTCACATAGCAGAGCTAATCAGCAAGGACCCGAGGCGTATGGTTTCAGAGGTAACGCAAAGAATCTAGATCTCAACAGAGACTTTATAAAATGCGATTCTAAAAATGCGCAATCATTTAACCAGCTCTACAACAAGTGGAACCCAGATGTGTTTGTAGATAACCACACCTCTAACGGTGCAGATTACCAGTATTCCATGACACTTATAGCTACGCAGAAAGATAAATTAGCTAAGCCACTTTCACATTTTCTAACAGATAGGATGCTGCCAGATTTGTACGAAAAGATGGAGGGTTATGGATGGGAAATGACACCATATGTGTATGCTAATAAAACACCCGATGATGGGATAGCAGGATTTTTAGATCTACCCAGATATTCTTCTGGTTATGCTGCGATGCATAATGCACTATCCTTTATGCCAGAAACACATATGCTTAAGCCGTATAAAAATAGAGTAGAAAGTACTTATTTTTTCATGCTTTCTATGCTGGAGCATATAGATACAAATTTTGAAGAATTACTAGCGCTCAGGTCTGCTACGGTAAGTTCTGTTAGTAATGCTTTAGAGCTACCGATAACATGGGAAATGGATATGGAGAAAGTAGATAAGCTCATGTTCAAAGGATATGAAGCAAGGTATAAACCAAGTGCGATTACGGGAAAAGATAGATTGTATTACGATCAGTCAGCTCCTTACGAAAAAAATATTCCTTTCTATAATACCTTTCGTTCTGTACTTACCAAGAAGAAACCTACGGCATATATTTTTCCACAAGCCTACGTAGATATAGCTGAGAGATTAGAATGGAATGGCGTAAAAGTAGAGCGACTAGATGAAGACAGGACAGAGGTTTATGATATGACTTACATAGAAGATATGGAAACTAGAGATGCTCCTTATGAGGGGCATTATCTCCACAGTAAGGTAGAGACTAAAGAAGTTCAACAAACATGGAAATATTACAAAGGGGATTATATAGTTTATACAGGTCAAGAAAAAGATAGATATATTATAGAAACATTAGAGCCGGAAGCTCCAGATAGTTATTTTGCCTGGAACTTCTTCGATGGTATAATGATGCAGAAAGAACATTTTTCTGCCTACGTTTTTGAAGATCTTGCAGAAGAAATACTTTCACAAAATGCTGCATTAAAAACGATGCTAGACAATAAGAAGTTATCGGATAAAGAGTTTGCCGAAGACCCGCAAGCTCAGCTTAATTTTATTTACAAAAATTCGGATCATTACGAAAAAACTTATAGACTATATCCCGTTGCAAAGATAAACTAGTGATACTTAGTAATTTTTAGAATTGAAGACAAAGCATGTGGTATTGTGGAATTTTTTATAACTAGAAATCGTATTTGAGTCCCAGTGAAACGAGCGAATTATTCTTTCCAAGAATATATGATCTCTCTATTTTTACGAAGTCTTTTAGGAAGTATTCATATTCTATTGTAGCATGTAATTTTCCTAGGATTTTATAGTTAGCGGAAATATAAGGATTCAGAAAAGAATGGTTATAGTTACTCGGGTCGATTGATATTTTGTCTTCATCTTGTAGTTTGTTAGGGCCATTTACAGGAGACGCTATATCTAGTGCTTCATTCGCATTACTTGCCCCATTCACGAACCTCCTATATTTAAGTCCTGTACCTAAGGCTAGATTGGTATTAAGTTTATAATTTAATCCAGCCATAAGGTGGAAGTCTATTCGTGAAGGAATACCATTATAAACATCCAATAAAGAATCGACAGCAAAGCTTTTTAGATTTTCTGAAAATTCTACAGGTTCATTGCTGATATCTGATTCTAAAAGATTTATGTCTTCTAGACTTATGCTAGGATCTTGGCGATAGGCATTATCAGAAAATCTAAAATAACTAGAACCTACACGGGTCTCTATAGCAAATTTTGAGCTGATAGAATAGCTATATCCTAAATCAATATTGGCACCATTAACGCCACCAGTGAGATTGGACATCGCACTTAGACCTAAACTGAAGTGTGATGCGGTCTGACCACCAATTGATTGGGTCGGTATTATTTTACCTAGGCTAGGACTTTTATTTATAATTCTTTCCTGCACATCGAGATCAAGGTTTAGAATTGCTAAAGGGGCATGGTCTAGTAATTGGACTTCTCTAGATTTTTCTGTAGGATTATTATTGTAATTGTATTCTTGTAAAAGAGTCTTATCTACTTGGTTTTCGGAAGTGTTATCTATGTCAATATTTTTTTCGATAGAGATATACTTTTTAGTTTGTAGAGTTAAGGTGTTATTTTTTGATATTTTAAATAATTTAGTATTATTTTTTACTTGCTTTTCCGCATCTATTGATTGACGCGTTGTTGGTATTGTTGAAGTTATTGCAAGATTTGGTTCAGTATTCTCTTGTACGGTTTCTTTCTTTACTAATTGGTTAGGTTCATTTATAATTTCTTGTTTTTGCGTGCTGTTTTCGTTAGATGTTATAGAACTATTCTTTTCGACGTTTTCAATTTTAGCGTAGTTATTAGTTGGTGTATCTAGAACTGATACTTTTTCATTGTGAAGCATAAGATATCCTCCGACTCCTAGAAATCCGATAAATAGAAAAAGGAATAGAAGCATAAAAAGAGGTCTCCTGTTTTTCTTCTGGGGTATTTCTTTATCAAGTATAGTATGCATCTGGTCCCATGACTTTTGCATAAACTCTTCACTGTATGTATTCTTATCAGATGACATAACGCTTGTTATTTTTTTTCTTTAATAAGTCTTGAAGTTTTTTTCTTGCTTCAGAGACATGCCACTTAGAAGTACCAACACTGATACCTTTAAGCTCAGCTATTTCTTTGTGGGCATATCCTTGTATTGCAAAAAGAATAAATACATCCGCGCTGGCTTTAGGCACGGCATCTATGAGTTTTATAATGTCAGCTTCGTATAAGCTCTCTAATACCTCTTGGTTATAAGAAGCATCATAATCCTCAAAAACCATGAACTTCAGTTGCTTGGATTTTTTTCTAAAATAATCTGATATACTATGGTAAATAAATTTTCTCACCCATCCTTCAAAACTTCCTTTGTGCCCGTAAGAATCTATTTTTTTGAACACTCGGAGGAAACCATCATTTACAATACTCATAGCTTCATCATCATCTCGTGTATAGCGGTGACACATAGACATCATGGTGGGAAAAAACATTTTATAAAGTTTTTCCTGATATTTACGATCGTTTTTCACACAACCTCTAATAATGATATCTAACTGATCTTCCAAACTAGTTTTCTCGATTTTTAAATTGACAGAGTATTAAAAAAGAACTTCTATACCGAACTGAACGCGCTTGTATGTTAGCGATTCCTGAAATAGATTTTCTGGATTTCCTCTTTCAAAGTAAGCTTTTTGGTACTTAATTCCAACATGGCCAGTGATAATTGCGCCATCGCCAGCATTCATACGGAGTCCAAATTTAGGATTGAGCATTAGCCCTCCATCTGCTCTGAAGGTTCCATCATCTTCATCCTTATTGACAAATCCATATCCAGCATTCATCTGAATATACGGAGATACATTACTTTCTTTCAGATAGGCTCTGTAGAGCGCAGAGATCGGTAAGAACCATTCAGCACGACCTCTTTCATATTCGTCTATAGATGCTTCTATACCTAGGCCTATAAGACGAGAAAACTGTTTGATGCCCCCTATGTTAAACGAGTATCCTCTTATGTCTCTATTTTTAAGATAGTTTAGTCCAACGAAATAATAGACTTTAGAATCCTTAAAGTTGTAAGCTTTTTCTGTAATCATCTCTATATTGATTTGGCCTTGCTTCAGCTTTTTTATTTTTTCCATTGTAAATTTCAGCGTCACGTCCATAGTTGTAGCAATCTCTACATACTGATTTGCAACATATTCAGTAATCTTTCCCTTGAACACATTCCCATCTTTAAGATGAATCTCATCTAAAGGGATGGTTTCTTGATTATCCTCTGATGATTGCGATAGGACTGCACTTGTAATGCCTACAGTTATGCATAGTATTATTGTTAGAATATATTTCATGATTTATCTTTCTACATAGATATGACTTAGTAATTCTAGATTTTTATCTCCGTCTACTCGGTATTGGTAGAACCCGTCTTTACCGATAAGCATAACGAGCTCATCTGTTAGCGCAATAGCATCGTAAGCATGTATATCTTTTTCGTGACTAAGTAATCGTTCCCCAACCTTAGAAGCATCTTTTGCGTCGAATACTTTTAGTCCAGCTTCTCCTTCACATATATACAGGACTTCGTTTTTGATACTCAGACCATGAGGATTTGTCATGTCAAAAGATTCTATCAGCTTAGGATTAGTAAGCGAACTTATATCTATTACATCTAGCTGGTTAACAAATCCTTGGCAAGTGCTTCCGTCTCTAAGTGTTACATACGCAATATCATTTTCTACTACAACTGGATCGCAAGCTCTTGCATGCTCAAATACCGACAGCAAAACTGGATGGCTAGGATTTGTATTGTCGAAAATATACATGCCCGATTCTGATCCAATAAACAGATTGTCCTTGTAAGGATATATAGTTTCTATCCCCCAGGTTAGTTGTTGGTTATTAATACTGATAGGATTCTGACTTGCGGAAATGTCCCATGATGTAATACTAGAATTGTCTACAGTATATAAGAAGTCTTGGTATATTGTGAATCTAGCAGTAGATCCACCCACGCCCGTATTACCATTTACACCTGTAGTAGGTGAGAATACATTAGAATCTGCATTCTCTAGAAAGACCACGTCTTCATCCCAGAAAATACCACCATTATTTGTACGACAATCTTCTTGTGATACAACTTTACTGTTCAGGTAATGTGATACATAACCATTAGAATTTTCATATGAAACAAATGCATCTAACTGTCTATCTACTAGCACTGGTTGTTTTACAGTAGAAATATCTATAGCAAGAAGATCGATAATATTATCTGCATATAAGATGTCATCTTTTATAGCCATGTCAAAATTGCCATGTATAGAAATAAATCCTACATGACGCGGGGATTGCACATCAGCATTATCATAGAAGTGAATACCTTTTCCTTGCTCATTTATTAGGATATAGTTTTTGTATAGATATAATTTACCCGGATTTTCTAACGCTTGTCCTTGTAAAAGAGAGATATTATTTGTTCTAATATCCTCTAAAGTAACATACACAGGATCGTATCGAGTATAAGTATGTACACTTTCACATTCGTCTTCGAAACAACTTTGGAAACTAAGGGTCATAAGGAGGAGTATTCCGATACCAAGTATATTTTTCATAATTTTTTTATTTTTTCTGACTAATAATATACTAGACCGATGAATCATCCTAAAAGGTTGGGTAATTTTTTATTTTTCTTCTAAAATAAATATCTGTGAGGGTATTTTGCTCTAAATTTCGATGTTGTGCGATAATCAGCCCTCTCGCTTCTGAGGTAGTGGTTTCATCACTTCAAGTGTGACATTGGTCACCCCGCTGCCTGCGGCACCGTTCACTCATAGTACAAAAAAAAGATTTCAGGTAATGATTTAAAGTCTTTTCATTATGCCCATAAGTGAGTATATATAGTAAGTATGTAAAACCAGAACTGGCATAAGACTAGACTCTAATTATGATGCTGTGCGATAATGAGTCGTCTCGCTAGGAGTAATAATAGTGGAACGGATTAGACAACCTGTGACTTAGCCATTTTCATCGGAACAGAGATGCTTTTCTTCGCCATATAGTCCATCATGTTCATGATCAGCTCTTGGGTAGGTTCATCCAAAGCCTCCATTTGCTTTTTGTATACCTCATTGATCGCCTTATCTTTATATTGATGTATCTCTTTAGGAATATGGCTTAACATTTTTTCTATCTGTCTATTCTGATAGTGTGATTCGAATTCCAGAACATTTTTCTCTACGATGGCTCTAGCTTTTACAAGCTCACCCTTTCTGAAGTTCATGTTTTCTTCCGCGAGCTCTCTTAACTGTTCTATATCTACATAATCAACATTGAATAGCTCAGGTACTGCCTTGTCCACATTGCGGGGAACAGCAAGATCTATGACTACTTTCTGATCATCTTCTCTTTGCAAGAGCTGCTGATATAAAGAGGGATCTATGAGTGTCTTGTTAGCAGAGGTACAAATAAAGATTACGTCGAAACCGGCTTTGTAATTTTCTAATTCACTTATATGAAGTGAATCAGCATTCAATAGCTCACTGAGCTCTACAGCGTTATTGAGTGACCTATTAAATATAGTGACATTAGAAAAATTATATTTTTTCAGAAACTTGCCTGCTAGCGAGTTAGTCTCACCTGCTCCTATGATCAGAATTCTAGATTCCTTACTTTTTGGATTTTTCAAGAAACGCTGCATGGCTAGGGATACTATAGATACAGGCTTTTCTCCTATAGCAGTGTTGGCGTATACAGACTTAGCTGTGGTTGTTGTAAACCGCTCAAGCAACCTAAGGTTATCTTTTACAAATCCATTTTCTAGTGCTTTGTTATATGCTTTTCTAAACTGAGAAAATATTTCTCTTTCCCCTATAACAAGGGAGTCCATAGAGGAAGCAACTTCATAGAGATGCTTTATCGCTTGATGACCTTCATATACTTTTACATAACGAGGAAGTGTAGCTCTTACTTCTTGTGGTATCTTAGGATTTACCTTTGTGAAAAACTTACCCAAATACTCATTATCTAGCCCTTCCTTAGTGTAAAGTATAAAAGTTATCCTGTTACAAGTACTCAAGTAAAGTAATTCATCAATAGCAAGCGTCGCTTTTATTTGATCCAATGCTTCTGTATCAGTTGCACCATCGTGGTTGCTGACCATGAAACTACTAAGATCTTCAACGTTGAGTTGTTGATGCGTTACAGTTAGTATTTTATAATTAGATAACATTCACTGCAAAAATAGAATCTCCAGCTTTTTCTATTGTCATTCTATTGTAAAAGGCATCCTATAGCATTTATTTATACGGAGTCTAAATAAGGTGATTATCAATCTTGATTTCATGATATTTTAGGGAAGATAAATGTTCTGATCGTTAAGCGTAAATGGTGTAATTCGTTTTATATAATAACAGAACTAGATATTATTGATTATACTTACAGCATAGCTTTGATATAATATTTAGATTGCAGACCTGGTGAACAAAGACATTATTACTATAAAGATAAAAGAGAAGGCCACCGAATTAGGCTTCTATTCTGTTGGTATTGCCAAGGCTGAATTTATGGAAGAAGAGGCGAGGCATCTAGAAAAATGGCTTTCTAAGTCTTATCACGGCGAGATGTCTTATATGGAAAATCATTTTGATAAGCGAGTAGATCCCACAAAGTTGGTTCCTGGCGCTAGATCCGTAATTAGTCTTGCCTATAATTATTTTACCGATCAGGAACAGGAGGATGAGATGGCTCCTAAGATAGCAAGTTATGCGTATGGAAAGGATTATCACAAGGTCATAAAAAAGAAACTAAAAGAATTTCTTTTTTATATAATTGAAAATTTTGGACAGGTAACGGCCCGTATCTTTGTTGACTCTGCCCCAGTGCTGGAGCGAGAGTGGGCGGAGCGAGCTGGATTAGGATGGAAAGGGAAAAATACGCTCCTAATCAACAAAGATAAAGGATCGTTTTTTTTTCTAGCAGAGATTGTATTAGACTTAGAGTTAGATTATGATCATCGGCTTAAGGACCACTGTGGAACGTGCACGAGATGTATAGATGCCTGCCCGACGGATGCTATAAAAGAAGAGGGTTATATCTTAGATGCGAGTAAGTGTATTTCCTATCTTACTATAGAACTGAAGAATGCTATTCCGGATTACTTTTCAGGCAAGATGGATAACTGGATGTTCGGTTGTGATATATGTCAAGATGTTTGTCCATGGAACAAATTTTCCAGTCCACATACAGAGGAGAAGTTTCTTCCGCAGTCAGAATTGCTAGGTATGAAAAAAGATGACTGGGAGGAAATAACAGAAGAAATTTTTGATAAGGTATTCCAAGGAAGTGCCGTTAAAAGAACAAAGTTTTCTGGACTAAAGAGAAATATTAATTTTCTAAAGTAGATCTTCTCACTAGTAGTCATTAAGGATGGTGTGAGATAGATATTCACTCTTATATAAATTATAGTTTTTCTATTTCTGATTCGGATAAACCCGTTGAGTCTTTAATGATTTCAAAAGGTACAGCACTCTTTTTTAGCTTACGAGCGATCTCTATATTTCTTTCCTCTCTACCTTCCTCTCTACCTTCTTCTCTACCTTCTTCTCTACCTTCTTCTTTGCCCTCGTCTCTAGATGTGTCTATTACATTTTTTATATCTCGATAGTATTTTAAACTTTCTTCATATTCGGTTCTTTCTTCTGGTGTAAACTTTGCAATCTCTGCAGCTTCGAATAATTTAGTGAAAATTCTATCTTGTAATTTCTGAGGTCGATCTTGAAGCTGAGAAAGATGTGTAAAAACAAACATCCATTTGTCAAATTGTGTTACAAGATCCTCTTCCTTCTTCTTGAACTTAGGAAGTTCTATGTATACAAATTTTAGTTTATCATAGAAGACTTCACATCTCTGGTTTTTTAAGTCTACGATATGAAAAAACTCATCTTCATGCTTATATTCATCAAAGATAAAATCTAAAATACCAACAGAATATACAGGGTCCAGCTTAAAATCCCATTTGTTCTTTATCCCTTGTTCTTGTATAGGAAAAGAAGCATAAAATAAACTTCTGTCTTTAAAATAGTTTTGTTTAGCTTTCTGCATTTCCACAATAAATCTTTCCCCATTGTCTCCTATACAATACAAGTCAAAAACTGCTTTTCTGTCAATTGTAGAATTTCCTAATTGTTCACCTGATGAGTAACTTAAATCTTGAATTTTTCTGTCAGGAAGTATTTGGTTAAGGAAATCTATTAACAACGTTTTGTTAGGCTCTGTTCCAAATAGTTTTTTGAAACCAAAATCTGTTAAAGGATTAATATATCGGTGAATTCCTTTGTTCATGTATAGCGTGTTAGAAACTTTTAGTTATAAAATTAACTGTTTTTTATCTAAAAAACTAGTACTATACTTCAGTAAAAGGCTGAAAGAGGCTAAGAAACAAATTTGTCTTTTGATTTATAATAGCTTTATGAATGCTATTGCTTGGTAAAATATATAACCCTGTTTATTTTTTGCTTGTGGTTGATAAGATGAAGCGTGTAACTCCCACTTGTAAGCGAACTGATATCTACAGGTATTTTACCGCTTTGGACGATAGAAGAACTCAGCACATCATCCGCAGTATTTTTTAATACAAGCTGACCCTCTACAAATGAGTAAATCCATAGAACGTCAGCGTTTTCCACTTTAATTATTTCTGCAGGATCTACTTTATCAATTTCATTTACAGGACTATTTGCCTGAGCAAAATGAAGTGTAAACACGAATAAAAATGTTGCTATTAGTCTCATATTTAATGATTTTAGTTACTAGTTAAACATTGTGTAAGCCTTAGCGTTTGATTAGCTTTCTATTCTTTAGACAGTAATTTCAGAGGAATGACACATATTTGGTTATATATTTGTCTAAATTATTGTAAAATAAAAGTTAGTATTTTTATGGGTACATATGTTGCAAGATATGTTTTTATAATTTATTGAGAATAAACTATTTACATATTGAAATTTAAGACTTCGTATATAATTGGCTTTTTGACACTGATACTTGTATTAGGGATACTCTCGTATTTCAGTGATATTGTCATGTATATTATTCTTGCATGGGTAGTCTCTATGATCGGCGCTCCGCTTATGAGTTTTTTTAAAAAATACATAGGAAAAACACCTGCAGCACTTATAACGCTATTTACTTTTGTTATTTTCTTTCTTGCTTTGATTTGGATTTTTATCCCTCCGTTAGTCAATCAAACGAGAAATTTAGCTGGAATAGATTACAATAGGCTTATCAATAGTCTAGAAGAACCCATCAATGACTGGAATACCTGGCTGATAGATAGAGGGCTTCTTCCTAATGATACCTTAGCTCTACAGGAAAAAGTAATAGATCTAGAACCCGAGGAACCTATCCATGACTATATAGAAAGAATAGAGCTAGATACACTGCTGAGAGGTGCTAATGATAGTAGTGCCTTACAGAATATAGCACTGGTCATACATATTAAGGATGATCGAAAAATGGAGGAAGTAGATGAGAATCCGTCAGACATTAAAGAAGATGATCATTTTTTTGACAGGGTAAAAAAGAATATTTACAGTTTTCTAAACCCTTCTAAGATTCCTAAAATATTTGGATCTATCGTAGGCTTTTTTGGCAATTTCGCAATTGCAATGATGTCTATTTTGTTTATTTCATTTTTCTTTCTGAAGGAACAAGGACTTTTTATAAGGATGTTATCAGCAGTAGTGCCAGATGATTATGAATATAGAACTAATCATGCCATAGACGAGAGTAGTAAATTGTTGATCAGATATTTTATAGGTATGGTGTTTCAAATTACCATTATAACAATATTTGTATCCCTTATTTTGTCATTACTAGGAATTAAGAATGCTCTACTCATAGGTTTTTTTGCAGCCCTAATGAATGTTATACCTTATCTGGGACCCATATTAGGGGCTTCCTTTGGAGTTATTATTACGATTTCCTCTAATCTTGGACTACCATTTTATGACGATATGGTGCCCATGATACTTAAGCTTCTTGCAGTCTTTCTAGCAATGCAGATGTTTGATAATTTTATCGTTCAGCCTACTATTTTTGGTAAAAGTGTAAAAGCTCATCCGCTAGAAATATTTATAATAGTCCTTGTAGGAGCTAAACTCGGTGGCGTATTAGGTATGGTATTAGCTATTCCTATTTACACTGTAATAAGAGTATTAGCTAAAGTTTTTCTAAGCGAGTTTAAGATTGTTCAGAGAATTACTAAAAGTTTATAATGTATAACTATGCAACTACCTATTAGGATTTAGTTAATTTTGCAGAATGTTTCCAAAGTATGATGTAATAGTAGTAGGAGCCGGTCATGCCGGATGTGAAGCCGCCGCCGCTGCCGCTAATATGGGGTCTAAGGTGCTGCTTGCAACAATGAACATGAATACCATAGCGCAGATGTCATGTAATCCAGCTATGGGTGGAGTTGCAAAAGGCCAGATCGTTAGAGAGATAGATGCACTCGGTGGTCAGAGTGGGATCATAACAGATCACACCAGAGTTCAGTTTAGAATGCTGAATAAGTCCAAAGGGCCTGCAATGTGGAGCCCTAGAGCACAGAGCGACAGGATGATGTTTGCTGCAAAATGGAGAGAGACGCTAGAAGCTAATGAGAATGTAGATTTCTGGCAGGAAATGATTACGGGTATTCTTGTAAAAGATGGAAGATGTGCTGGAATTAAAACAGGTATAGGACTAGAAATAGAAAGTAAGACAGTTGTCCTTACTAATGGTACTTTTCTCAATGGTATAATACATATAGGAGAAAAAAAGTTTGGCGGTGGAAGAGCTGGTGAACGAGCCGCAACAGGCATAACTGAACAGCTTATCGAGCTAGGATTTGAGTCGGGAAGGATGAAAACTGGAACGCCCCCTAGAATAGATGGAAGGTCTCTGAACTGGGACGATATGGAGTTGCAAAAAGGAGATGAAGAGCCCTGTAGGTTTTCTTTTACAGAAACCCCGAATCTCAAGAAACAATTACCTTGTCACATAACATACACCAACAAGGATGTACACGAAACGCTCAAAGAGGGTTTCGATAGATCACCCATGTTCAATGGTAGAATCCGTGGCCTAGGTCCTAGGTATTGCCCTTCTATAGAGGATAAGATTAATCGATTTGCGGGAAGAGATCGTCACCAGTTATTTATAGAACCGGAAGGGTGGAGTACTTGCGAGATTTATGTCAATGGTTTTTCTTCTAGTCTACCAGAAGATGTGCAATACAAGTCACTTAAAAAAGTACCAGGATTTCAAGATATGAAAATGTTTAGACCTGGCTATGCGATAGAATATGATTACTTTCCGCCAACACAGTTAGATATTTCTTTGCAAACTAGACAGGTCCCTAACTTGTTTTTTGCAGGCCAGATTAATGGAACAACAGGCTACGAGGAGGCAGCAAGTCAGGGCATGATGGCTGGCATCAATGCTCACCTATGCCATCAGGAAAAAGATCCATTTGTGCTTCTGAGATCCGAGGCTTATATTGGTGTTCTTATAGATGACCTAGTCAATAAAGGGACTAACGAACCCTATAGAATGTTTACCTCTAGAGCAGAATTTAGAATTCTTCTGCGACAAGATAATGCAGATATAAGACTCACGCCTCGTGCAGAAGCTATAGGGATGCGTGATATGGAAGATAGGTTAGAACGGGTAAACTATAAACTGGAATCAGAAAAAAAATTAATAAAGTATATCTCAGATACGAGTGTGCACCCTGAGGAGTTAAATTCATTTCTGGAATCTAAGGGATCAGCACCCTTATCTCAGAAAGTAAGAATGCAGACCGTCATTATGAGGCCTAATGTATCCATACAGGAAATAGCTGCACTTAACCCAGACACAAAAAAAGCATTAGCTCTATTTGACGATGAGGTAGTGAACTCAACAGAGATTTCACTTAAATACTCCGGTTACATAGAAAAAGAAAAAGAAATGGCCGAAAAGATGGGTAGATTAGAAGATGTACACCTACACGGAGATTTTAATTACAACGTTCTAGAGTCCTTATCAGCTGAGGCTAGGGAAAAACTCTCTATGATGAAACCCCGTACCATAGGTCAGGCAAGCCGTATTTCTGGTGTCTCCCCTTCAGATATATCAGTATTGCTTGTACATGTAGGTCGATAGAAAGTTGTCAATTTGGCGAACTATATTATAGCTATTATCCGTTACTATGATTGTGAAGAATATACTATATATAATTATTATATGTCTTAGTGCAGCTACGTTTTCTAATGCACAAACTGACAAAGAACTAGAGGACCTTAACAATGTGGTATTATTTACCAATGAGAATATCCATGGTCTCTTCATTATCCATAGGCTATTAGAATTATGTAACCAAGATATCAATAAGTACGTAGATCTAGAAGGGTACAAGTTAAACAACTATGGAAATAGCGATATCCCTTTTAATATCTTCGAAGATCCTAAAAACGAGTTCTATAGAGACATTCCACCTAACGCTATCTACAAAAAATTAAATATTTCTAGTAAATTTCCTGAGGTAGCTCAGTCTATGAATAAAATATACGACCTGAGTCAGAAAGCAGATGCTTACAGGTTTACCATAGCAGATTTTATAGCTGCTAATGATATGACACAGCCAGAAAAACTAGGAAAGGTATATGAGATGCTAGAAGAATGTGTAAGGCTATATGATGATTTTTATCGAGAAAGAAATGTTATTGATGTAGTCTTGCAAGCAAATGTTGTACCTCCAGCAAACTCGACACATAGTGATTTGTATAAGAAGTTGCAGGACGTACATTTAGCGATTACGAACCTTGTATCTAATATAAGAAGTAGAGAAGGAGGAATAAATCCATCATTGACATCAGATCTAGAATACTACCTTTCTGAACTAGAAAACTATTCCTCCGACTTAGATAGAGTAGAGTCGTATCGGAAGTCTAAAAAGAATATCATTAAAAAAGCCAATATCGTTCTTCAGGCTTCTCGAGATTTTCAGAATGGGATAGGGCTTCCAGAGGCATTTGATTTGTATGGCTTACAATATTATTACCATAACTATAAGATCCTACAGAAAGTTAACTATTGCGGAGTAGGTGTTATTTTCGAAATGAATGAAATAATAAAAACCAATCAGTTGCCATTTTTACAATTTGTAGAAATGCCTCATTATTTTCAAGTGATATATCCAGAAAGAATAGCTAAGATTCAGCGTGTCAATACACCTGATGGAATAGAAACTGAATTATTAGAAGCACCTAAGGCGATACCTGATGAGAAAGATAATCCCGTAGAAAAAGTAGCTGTAAAAGAGAAGGCGATTGTAACCAAGATCGTAGAAAGTGATAAGCCAGATATGCTTACCATGAAGATCAGTAGCGGAGCGATAGTTAACAGTTTGCCTGAATCTGACAATGATAGAAATATTAAGATTTCTAAAGAACAGATTTTTGCAGATAGAGGAACGCTTTCGGTAGAGCTCTATGATCACCTATTACAAGATGGTGATGTTATCTCACTTAATTTTAATGGAGAATGGATATTAGAAAATCATTCCTTAGAAAAGAAGCCTACTAAGCTGAAAATTGGACTCAACGAAGAGGGAAAGAATTTCTTGTTAGTCCACGCAGTAAATACAGGTGTAAGACCTCCTAATACCATCGCAGTATCTTATAGATATAAAGGCAAGAAAAAGCGTACGATCTTACTGAGATCCGATATGCAGAATAGTGCACTTTTAGAAATTGTACCTACCGACTAATTTATCCAGTTCTGATATAGTCTTTATTGCAATACGAACAGAGGTCTAATACCATTTCTATTTTTAGATGACGGAAAAGGATTTAGAATTGTTCAAAATGGATCAAGGCAAAAAACGTAGGCGAACCCATAGGTTCGGCGAGGCTTTTTAACGAAGGAACATGAAGAACAAAATAAATAATTACCGTCATTCTAAACTAGAATTGGTATAACTCGTATACTTAGCCTGTTTGTCCAGAAAATACGTCTCGAAAATTGTAAATATAAGGTATACAAGGATGAAGGGTATAATAAAAAACTTATCAGTAGGCTCCGACTTCAGGACATATAGATATACTATAAGAAAGGAGAGGACCATCTTAAAAAATACATTGTATATCACTAGATGCATAAATAATTTACTCTTATTCTTAGAAGTAATACTCCCCAGCATGTATACGAGGATATTATACAAGACGAAAAATGATAAAGATATTATCATAAAATCCGAATATATACCGATAGGAAAGAATAAGTCTAGAAAATAGAAAATTCCTAGTGAGCTAATAATAGCAATAATAAGGCTAATGATAAATTGTTTTATTTTCACATCCTTACTTTAGCTCTTTAATAATCTTATAAAAATAGGCTAGTAGACCCAGTAAGGGCAAAAATGCAGTACTGTAAGACTTACTAAAACCAAAATAGACATCCATTTTGATTCCAATGTATATGAGTATACCCAACATAAGGAAAAGCTGGAACGCCATACCTATGTATTGCATATAATTTACGGAGTTGCTTTTTCTATTTTTATTGTTGGAGTTCAAGATTGTTAAGAATACTATATACCACTAGCCATATCCGCAGCAGGTATATCTTCAGATATAGATTTTATTTTGCTTCCTCCAGTATTACAATTTACATTGAACACGGCCCCGTTTTGCACGTGCAGTTTCTGCGTGTTTACATCTCCTCTGATAACAGCAGTTTCTTTGACATTAAGCGTACTTGCTACCGTTAGTGTGCCAGTAAAGGTACCTTCTATTACAGCATTTTCACATTGGATATCTCCCTCTACTTTACCGTCTTCACCTATAATCACTCTTCCTGAACAATGAAGTGTCCCATTTATATTTCCATCTATTCTTATATCTGATGTGGCATGTATTGTTCCTTCTATATTAGTACCGATTACTAAGCTATTGATAGAAGTAGAAGCAGGTGTTGTATAGCTACTAGAGTCTTCTGATGCACTTGGATTTTTCTTTCCGAACATTTCTATTTTCTTTTCAGGTGTGTAAAAAAAAGTCCTTGACTAAAATTTCTTTCAGCAAGGACTTAGATCGTTATTATTTTATAGTACTTACTATGTTAGAACTAGATCGCTAGAATCTAGGACAGTATACTGCTCTTTTTTCTGGTCCGCATATCAGGTAATTAAGAGAAAACTCAAAAGCACCGTTAGCATTCCCTGCGTTTCTCAGTTTAGATACATTATAATCGTAACTGAATCCTATACCATAGTTGTCATAATCAAATCTTGTAGAGAAGATAACCGCATCTGAGTGCAGACCTCCTTCGTCTTTCGTCCCAGATCTATACCAAAATCCTACTTGCCAATATTGGTTAGACAATCTAGACTCCGTCAGAGCAAAACGCACACTCGTTCCAAAGTTCAATTCTCTATGAGGTCCCTGGAACATTAATATAAGACCAGGCAGTAAACTCATCTTGGGTTTTATCTCGAACTGTCCACCACCATGAATCGTAAATCTGCTGTAAAGACTCGCAGGCTCAAAAGCTTCTAGAGAACTTAGGAATGATACGTCAGGTCTGTTAAGATGATGGTTAGCTAGACCGATATACCAGTTGTTGTTCTCATCTAATACACTAAACCATAATAAACCAGCCGCGATATCTCCATATATAAAGTCATTATCGAATCCTACTGGCTCATTGTTTGGAATAGATGGATCGAATCCTCCAGTTCCGTCGTGCTGACTAGGCCATCTATCATCACCAAATCTTACTCTTCTTTGGCTTAAAGCAGCATCGGCACCGATAACTAGGTAATGCGCCGATTTCCTATATCCGCCCATTCTTTTGGCGTAAGATAAAGACAATCGTCCTTGCGTTGTCCCAAAATCTAACTCACCTGCTACATCACCCCAGAAAGATCCTCCTATGCCGAAGTAATCGCTTCTTCCAACAGCAATTTTCTGATCATAAGATACAGAATATGTATTGTATGCATTAGCTTGTAATACCGCCGCCCACTGATTTCTATAATTCGCCACCATCCTTGTGTTACAATTCATAACACCAGTCAGGGCTGGATTAAGATTTAAGGGAGACATGTAAAATTGCGAAAAGTGTATATCCTGTGCTTGCATACTTGTCATAGCAAAGATAAACCCAATCACACCCACAATATTTCGCACTCGTAGTTTCATAATTTCTTAGTTTCAAATACTTTGTAATAGAATAAGACTCATTCTATCTCTATCCGCGTCAAATAAGGAAGGATAAAGTTAAGAATTCTACTCAATAAACGACTAAATTTCGTGATCTTCTATAATTTTATAATCAACTTTTTTTATTGCACCATACTCATCGATCAATATGTCGTCAAAGTGATCTGCTCTTTCAAATAAGTGCTTCATAAGTTTAGTACCTATTTCTACATTGAGATATTGATCAAAAATTAATAACGACAAAATTATATCCTGATTTCGCACACTAAATGTCACACTTTCGAGATTATAATTGGTACGAAGGAGAAATTCGTATAATTCCTTGATATTTTCCTTGGGTAAACTACACAAGTAAGCATCTCCTATAATTAGTCCTGTCTTATGGTAGTAAGAGATATTGATAATTGCACTCCCTTCCACAATTTCCCAGTTATTAGGTCCTCTTCTAGAAAGGTCTGTGTCAAAACCTAATGCTAGTAACATAGATTCTATTGTCTTGTTGATTCCCGTGGCCTCATATATTTCTATATCAGATATCATAATCATATCCGCTCCACAGTGAGGACAGAAGGATATTGTTTTTTCTTCTTCGAATGCTATATTTTTGCAAGCATTACATCTTACACCTAACTCCTTATTGCCATTGACATATTCTTCTAAGGTCTTTTTAAGGTACTTTACAGGTAGTGAGAATCCTATGTTATTTCCATTCTGGATGATAAAGGTATTGACACCCATAATACTTCCTGTTTTATGGATCAGTGGTCCACCGCTATTGCCAGGGTTTAACGCTGCATCGTGTTGTATGTAATTGATATCATTTTGTTCATGTAAAAGACTAGAAACGATACCTTGAGTTGCAGTATATTTAAGACCAAACGGATGACCTACGGCTATAACTTTTTCTCCCTGAGCTACCGAAATATCAGGATTTATACTCACAGAATCCATTCTATGATCCTTAGGAAGAGAAAGAAAGGCGAGATCATAGGTGGGATCTACGTATAATACTTTTACAATCTGCTTCTTAAAAGCTGGGCTCGCAATAACCACCTCCCTATTACCTCGTACGACATGCTCATTGGTTACGATAAGCTTATATTCTGATAGAAAAAATCCAGTACCGGTACTGTAAGGTGTAGCTATCTGTACAACTACATTTTTGTAAGTATCTATGAGTGTGCTTATACTTTTCATTATTTTTTCGCTCTTCGCATATCTAGTGAGGTAGTCATAAGAACAAAGGATCTGGCGAATGTTACAAGGTCGCTATACTCCAGTAGTTTTGCATTAGGCGCAAAAAGCGGATACTCAGATTTGTAAGCATTCCTAATTTGGCTAAGTTCTTTTTTTATTTTTCGGCTATCAAACTTACCATGCTTCATGAAGGATTCTGCAATGCCTAGATTCTGAAAATATGTATTCTCTGTGATTCTATAGTACAGATGTAAAAGCTCCTTACAAGGAGTAGGCAACGCAAAACTAAAAAGCGAATACCCTACGATGTAAGACGGTACAGATATTGCAATTTTAGGATGTTTATTTTCTTTGTACCAGTCCATGTTCTTTATCTCTCCCTCTACAAAAGATGCATACTGAGCGTAACTCGTAGGAGCAGTAATTCCGAAGGTGCTCATGACCTCATAGATCTCACCAGAGAAGGAATCCTCTTCCGACTTTATAAGCTTACGGAGTTTTTTCGCTATGTCAAGGTTTTTTTTAGTAACGGGGTCACCATTGTTTTTAAAAAAGGAGCCATGAATAACTTCGAATGCATCCATAGTAGGCCCCTCAGGTTTTATGAGATAATCTAGCTTATAGACACAACTCAGTAATAGATAAGATATGCCACCTGGATAAGTCGCTTTGTTCAGTTTTCCGAAATCGTACTCATAGATTACATCCTTTACTTCTTCGATCAGAAAATTATACTTAGCAAGTTTTTCTGCTTGAGGAATAGATCTTATATGTCCATTATTGATGGATTCTAGTTGATCAAATTTTTTAAGTAAAATATCATCTTGCTTATCTGCGTGAGTGGATAATTCTTTCAGCGCATAATATAATTTGTAGGGAGATCCATCTATAAAATAAGAATTAAAAACAATAGTGATATTGTTTTCTGGGTCTAGGGCATAACGACAGTACTTAAGTCCAAAATTAAGTTCTACGAGTTTTCGCAAAAAACCAATTTGTGTTTTTTTAACTATAGCAATTTTAGCTTCTGCAAATATTCTGCCGTTGGCTATCTTACCTGTAATCCTCTTAGATCCCTGTAGCATCTCAAAGCTTATCTCTCCATTCTTCTCCGTGGTCATTACGTTATGGGTAGCATCGTCCTTCAGATACTCTAAGAAAAGTCTGTAACAAGATAGATACTTCTTTTGCTCAAATTCTTCCAAGGACCTGTCCCAGGCGTCATACTTATCGTCTGTCTTATAAGAGTCACTGAATCTACCAAAACGTATATTCGGTAATTCATCAGTAGAAGTCTTGTTGGTAAAGATTTTAGAGAAAAAGTTCATTAGAGCTGAAAAATACGCTTTTTATCTATTTGGCTAGCTATGATGGTGTTTTAAAAACAAATTGTTAACGTATCTCTTACTGACCAATCATTTATTTATATCCTTATCCTAGAGCGAATCTGTAGGAGTTTTTACGCGCAATTTCTGATATATTAGTATCTTGTTTTTCTTACTTATGATAAGTTTGTCTAATATTTAATGCTATGATTATACAGAATGTGGCTTTTAGTTTACTCGCTTCCGTGCTTTTCTTTTTTCCCTGTCTTGCTGAGGAGTATAATTCAGTAACATGTAAAAATGATTTCATATTGACAATGGAAATGGATACGACAATATTATATAATGTAATAACACCTAATGGAGACGGGCGTAATGATGTTTTGAGATTTGATGATCTGGGCGATTTTTCCTCCGTTGAGCTTTATGTTTTCAATAGCTGGGGACATACCGTGTATGAGAATGTCAATTATAATAATGACTGGGGCGGTACGAAAGACGGAAATCCTCTCCCTGCAGGTAGCTATTTTTACATACTAAAACTTGATGGGACCTCTCTATCTAGTGCCATATCCATCATATACGAATAGAATGAAGAAGTTTCAAATTGTTTTTGTGTGCTTATTACTAACACAGCTTGTACAAGCTCAGCAGTTTTCTCAGTTATTACCGATCTATAAAGATTACAGTAGCTGGAATCCCGCTTCCATTTCACCCTCTGGCTTATTCAATGGTAGTATTAACTATTTTCAAGATTATAGAGGGCTTAGTGATTCCCCTAAGATGTTACATGTGGCCTTACATTATCCGTTTAAATTCCAGAAAGCAGCTATCGGTGGACATATTTTCAGACACACATCTGGAGGGTACAAACAAACTCAGTTAGGAGTTTCTTACCGATATAAAATTAATTTCTCTAACGACATGGAAATATCCGGAGGCTTGGGATTAGGGCTCTTCCATACTAGGTTTTCTTCAGATCGATTTATTGCATTTGATCAGGGGGATAATCTGATTGCTGTGGACGGAAATTCTGCTTTTTCTGTCAATGGTAATGCAGGTTTTGTACTGAGAAAAACCTTCACTTCGGGCTTCGCTTCAGAATCTTATTCGCAGAGATTAGTAGTGGGTTTTTCTGTTAAGCAACTCAGAGCTGTGGAAGAATCTGTTCTAGGATTGCATACAGATTTTGCTAGGAAGAATCATTTTTACACCATCATCTCTTACACCTACCCTATATTAACGGATATAAGAACGAGGTTACTCTACACGAACTCTTTAGCAGCAGGAGCAGGCATGAATCACACCTTACTTGGTAATGTTGCCTTCTATAATGCCTTCGAAGTAGATCTAGGATTTAATACTGCTGGCAAGATTATTTTGGCATCAGGATTTGCATTGCCAGAAGTTATAGAAGATGATAATATTAGATTAAAGTTAGGACTGATATACGATACAAAATCTTACATAGATACAAATCCTCTCGGTATATCTTTTAGTATCATCTACACCTATGATTACGATAATACGAGCTATGAGTTGTAGAATAAAATGGACAACAAAACATAAGCCTAAATTAGCTGTAAATCTTTTAATCTACCATCATTGATATGTTGAATATGAGCATTATATAGCATAAGATCTCCATCGCTTTTATATCGTAATATTTTACATTATTCCAGAATATACAATAAAATCTTATTTAAAATTTTGCCTGTGACTATGGTAAACGAAATATGATTGGTGATGCTATTCTAATTTTGCAAAGTAAAACTCATTACCTAAATTTATAAAAGCATAAATCATTTAATCATTAAATACTTTCAGTGTGAAGCAATTAAAAATCTTAATTTCTTGTCTACTTTTTTTTCTAGTTGTTACTTCATCCTTTAGTCAGAGCACGAGGCTCTTTAATAGCTATAGTGCCACTTTTGAGATAGGGAGATACCCTGATTTCCTACCCAATTATTATAACTATGAGTCTTTCGGATTAGGAGTTGCTTATGCTTTAAGATATAATGTTTTAGAGATAGGAGATAATGTATCAATAGGATTAGACCCTTCACTTGTTTTAGGGTTGCATATGGGTAGAATAGAAGGGGGGTTCCAGGAGGGGAATCATTTGGTAATATACAGCTTCCTTTATTAGGAAGCCTGAATATTGGTGCTGGCTCAACATATGATACAGGCAGTAATTTTGGAATAGGTTTAGCGGGCGGGCTTGTACTAAATTATGCTCCATTGATAGGTGGAGAGGATGTGAATTCTAAAAAATTGCATATTGGGCCTAGTATTAAACTAGGCATAAGGTATTGGAATGGAAATTCGAATAATTTGATGGAATTTTTTGTAAGGTATGATACTTTTTCGCAGATCGAAGTTCCTAACCTGCCTCCTGAAATTGTTGATATTAAGCCAAGCTTCATTTCGATTGGATGGAGTAAATTTTTAGGATATTAAAACTATGAGAGTAAAGATCTTTATTTCGATTTTATATTTTTTATTTTCAACTGGCTTGTCAGGCCAAGAAGAAGATAAGAATGCTAAACTTGTGGAGGCCTCCTTTGACCTAGAGTTTTATATGTATGAAGATGAACTGGAAGCTAAGTTATCTGTAAGAAAAGAATATCAATCCCTAAAATCTCTAGAGCACAATATTTCAGAGACAGTATTATATGACAACAATTCAGCTGTGATTAATATAAAAAGGAATGATAAGAAAAAAATAAAGCCTATCGTATCTGATTATGAAAGTGAAGGCATTTTTCACTCAGACCTGAAGCTAGTATACTTCGATTATAAGATAGAAGGAAAAGCTAATCTTGTACTGAGTTATGATAAGGTTTTCATAGATGTTTATTACTTAGATCCTTTATATTTCGTAAGTCTTTATGATGCAGATGTTGTAAATATAAGTATAACTCAGCCTGATTGGTTAGATCTCAATATTGTTGAGTGGAATTTTGATGGTCAACAGATTTCAAAAGATGTATCTAAAAAAGAAAACACAACAGTCATTAGTTACGTAATGAAGGATGTTAAAGCGTATTCTAAGCAAGAAGATGCTCCTAATAGGAGTATGGTGTATCCTCACCTTATTTTTAATCCGCGATCTTATACCTTAAAAGGAGAAGAAATATTTCTATTGGAAGATGTTGGTGGATTATATTATTGGTATGCCTCTCTTCTAGAAGATGTAGGAGACAATACCGCTCCTCTAGTTCCTATAGTAGAAGAACTAATTGCTAATAAGAAAACAGATGAAGAAAAAATTAAAGCCATTTATTACTGGGTCCAGGACAATATAAGATATATAGCATTTGAATATGGTATTATGGGTTTCAGACCAGAAGCATGTCAGTCTGTATTATCCAACAAGTATGGAGATTGTAAAGGCATGGCAAACCTAGCAAAGAATATGTTACAGATAGCAGGCTTTGATGCTAGGCTTACTTGGATCGGGACTAATGATTTGCCTTATGATTACTCCTTGCCTTCTCTAATAGTTGACAACCACATGATATGTACTATTATAGATGGAGAGAAAAAGATTTTTATTGATCCAACGGAAAAATTTTCAAATTTATACGAGTATGCATCTCGGATACAAGGCAAACAAGTATTAATAGAAGATGGAGATAATTTTATAGTAGACGTAGTTCCTGTTAACCTTGAACTTAATAAGGAGGTAATCAATCAGAATTTCGCAGTAAATAATGATGTTTTATACGGAGAGGGTAGTCTCGTGCTTACGGGAGGAAGATCTAATAGTTTAAAGTATTATACTAAGTCTATTCCTGAAAAAGATAAGTTAGATTTTATAAGCTATATCATTAATAATGGAAATAAAAATATACATACTCAACTTTCTAGTGACCTTAAATTGTATGAAAGAGATAAGGAGTTGAGAATTAAATATAAACTAGAAGTAGAAAACCAGATTGTCAATCTCGGAAATGAATTGTATATAAACACTGAAACAGATTATAATTTTAGCAATTACAAGCAGCTTAATGATAGAACAATACCTTTTAAATTTGATGATGTAGTACAATTTTTAAATTCAACTACTATAGAAATTCCGGAAGGTTGGAAACTAAGTTATTTGCCCGAAGCTATAAATGTAGAAAATGATGCCTATACAGTATCTCTGTCATACAGTCAAAAAAATGGTTTGATTAACTACAATAAACATCTAGCGATAAAAAGGCAGATACTAGAGGTATCAGAGTTTGAGGCTTGGAATAATACCCTTAAGAAACTAGATGATTTCTATTCAGATCAAATTATTTTAGAAAAGATATGAATCTAGTAAAGCATATTTGTCTGATACTGATCTTAATGATCCCTGTCTATTAGATCAAATTATATTGAAAAAACTATGTGTAAAATAAAATACATTTATCTCTTACTGATCTTGTTGTTCCCCTTGAGTTTAGTCAGTCAAAAGAACAAAGACAAGAAACGTAAAAAAATAGAGAAAGAAGGCAAAGCGTACTATGACCGTATTTTTGGAGATGATGACTCTATGTTTCAGTTGACAGAATGTCCAACTAACTATAAAGAGGCTTCTAGTGTAGTGCTAGCTTCTAAAGTACATATTGCTTTCTTGAAAAATTCTGTAAAAGAATATAACTTAACTAAGGTGGTTCTTAGGAAAAGAATATTACTAAATGATGCAACTTCTGTAAAAGAATTTTCAGAATTCCATTATCATAATTCAGAATATGTAGGTATTTCACATATTAAAAAAGGAGAGAAGAGTATTAATATCGATCTTTCAAAAGCTGTGAAAGTTTCTACCGATATCCCTAATCGATACAAAGATCGATTTCATAATGAAAGCTATTTTAAAATAGCTATAGCCAATTTGGAAATTGGAGATATTATTGATTTTCATAAAGTATTTAAACAAGGGTATCAGACGTACATTGAATTAAATATTCCTCTTGCTTCTACAGAACCTATTATAAAGCAAGAGATAATTTTTGATGTGGATAAAAAATGGACATTATATTATGATGGTTTTAATGGAGCAGACAATTTTGAAATAGATCCAAAAGGGGGTTTTGATCAAAAAGGAAGGAGAAGAAAAACCGTTAAAAGAATTAGTTTTAAGAGTAATAATGACGTCTCTCATGGAAGCGAGAGATGGAATTATGAGTTTTTGCATATTCCGCATATTAAAATTATGGCGGTGCCACCTAATAGCTTCCTGTATTCTGATAAAGCTGGTTTATTAAGAGGATTGGATCCCAAAAAAACTTTGACGCGTAAAAGGAAATCCAATGATAGGGATTACCTGAAAGATTATATAGATCTATTTAAGTTAAAAGAAATAGATGCCGATCAAGCAATAGAGTTTCTTTATAAAAGTATAAGATCTAGATATTTGAAAATAGGTGATCCTAATTCTTGGGATTATTTCGCAAATGATTTTACCAGAAAAAAAAGTTTTAACGGGAATAATGGCAATGGTTTTGCCTACACATTTGCTGAGACGCTTAAGGAGTTTAATTTTGATGTAGAAGTGATTATGGCTATGCCTAAATTTGCTGGTAAACTAGATGATCTTGTTAATTCAGAGGATGTAGTATTCGGTGTTTACATTAAAGAATTAGATAAGTATTATTGGCCGATTAGTGAATATAGCCGAGGAAGAGAAACTCCAGGATATATTGAAGGAGCAGATGCTATAAAAATATTGTATTCAGAAATGGACAAAAAAAATCCACCAATTGAAAGTATAACTATTCCTTACTCTAGTGTTGAGGATAATGTTTATGAATCAAACATATCCGTTAAAGTCAGGGATAATCTTACTACAGATTTCAATATTGATATTTTAATGACTGGAAATTATAGATCTATTTATTCTCCTATGTTTTTATCTGATACTTATTATCTTGAAGAAGAGAGAGACCTATATAGAACTGAAAAAGAAAAGAAACGCAAAAAAGAGAAAGAAAGAGAAGCAGAGGAAGACCCTAGCGATAATTATCTTAAACGAAAAGCTGAAAGAATTGATAAAGAAAAGGCAGTGATAAAGAAGAAAAAGGAAATAGTAGAAGCTTGGGTTAATGATTATTATAAGGTGACAGAAATGAAGTCTTACGAGGTGCTTAAGAATGGCATTATGAATGATGATGGCGTTTTACAAGTTAAGTATGATTTCATTTCTGATGAATATGTGAAAAAGGCAGGACCTAACTTGATTTTCGATTTAGGCAGTTTGATTGGAGAGCAAGTACAACTTACCACAGAGGAAATTAGTCTAAGAAAACATGATGTAAATTCAAGGAACCCGAGACTCATTACGAACGACATCACCGTTGAAATTCCAGAGGGTTTAGTTGCTAAAGGTTTAGAAGATCTAGTATTCAATATAGAAAATGAATATGGTGGATTTGTGAGTACTGCAACCCAAGAAGGGAATAGGATATTAGTCAGTACAACTAAAACTTATGCTATGGCTCATATTCCAGCAGAAAAATGGAGTAATATGGTGGCCTTCTTAGAAGCTGCTTATAAGTTTACACAAACAAAGGTTATACTCAAGAAACAAGATTAGTGAGAGTGTCACTTTTTACGAATGAAATAATAGTACTCATTTACTATAATTCTGAATTAAAGTAATTTGCAGAAAATCCTCATCGATTGTATCTAGATTCGTATTAAGAAAAACTATTAGTTCTGCTTGTGTTTGAGAGTACGATATAGAATCATTTTTAAACGACTACATCGCATACTGATCCCCTAACAGATGATATAAGAACGAGGTTTTTATACACGAACTCTATAGCAGCAAGAACAGGCATGAATCATACCTTGCTAGGCAATCTTTGAAATCTACAATCTCTACAACAGATTCTTAAACCTAGGTCTTCTAGGAGCCACATCGCCTAATCTCTTTTTCTTACTTTTTTCGTAAGCCGAGTAATTACCTTCAAAAAATAAGACATTCCCCTCATCTTCATAAGCGAGGATATGTGTAGCTAATCTATCAATAAACCATCTATCGTGACTGATTACTAATACACAGCCAGCAAAGTTTTCTATTGCCTCCTCTAGTGCTCTCAATGTATTGACATCTATATCATTCGTAGGCTCATCCAGAAGAATTACATTGCCTCCTTCTTTGAGTGTAATAGCTAGATGCAGTCTATTTCGTTCTCCACCTGATAGTACGCCCACTTTCTTTTGTTGGTCTCCGCCGGCAAAGTTGAACTTGCTGATGTATGCTCTCACGTTCATATCCTTACCCTGAACCTCCATCAGATCTTGACCACCACCGACTACTTCGAAGATGGTTTTCTCTGGCTTTAGATCTTCATGTGACTGATCTACATAAGCAAGTTGGACGGTTTCTCCTATTTTTAGTGTTCCACTATCGGGCTGTTCTTCTCCCATAATCATGCGGAAGAGGGTAGACTTTCCGACACCATTGGGACCTACTATACCTACAATGGCATTCTTAGGAATTGACATATTAAGGCCCTCTATTAAGACCCTGTTGTCATATGACTTCGTAAGGTTTTCTATTTCGATAACGGTATCACCTAGACGTGGGCCAGGCGGTATGATAAGCTCTAGTTTAGATTCCTTTTCTTTCTGTTCGGCGTTGCTCAGTGATTCGTATGCATTTAGACGAGCCTTACCTTTGGTTTGCTGACCTTTAGCTTTTGACCTTACCCACTCGAGTTCTCGCCTGAGGGCTTTTTGTCTTTTACTGGCTGCCTTTTCTTCATTAGCCATACGATCGGATTTCTGCTCTAGCCATGTGCTGTAGTTTCCTTCCCACGGGATACCTTCACCACGGTCTAGTTCTAGGATCCATCCTGCTACATTATCTAGGAAATATCTATCATGTGTTACTGCGATTACCGTACCCGGAAATGATTTAAGAAATTGTTCTAACCAGTGTACACTTTCAGCATCCAGATGGTTAGTGGGCTCATCCAGTAGCAGTATATCAGGCTTACTTAGGAGTAATCTACAAAGTGCTACTCTACGACGCTCTCCTCCAGAAAGCACTGATACTTTAGCATCATCTGGTGGACACCGAAGCGCTTCCATAGCGACATCTAATGTTTGGTCTACATCCCAGCCACCTACTTGTTCCATCTTTTCTAGCAGTTCACCTTGCTCGTTGATGACCTTCATCATCTCATCATCAGACATCGGTTCCGCTAGTTTCGCTGATACGGCCTCGTAAGCATTCACAACATCCATGATTTCCTTCAGTCCTTCTTGGACGATTTCTTTTACGGTCTTCGTCTCATCTAGTACGGGCTCCTGAGCGAGATAACCGATCTTATATTCTTTATCGAAGGTGATCTTACCTTCATAATTTGTATCTAGTCCAGCGATAAGCTTAAGAAGACTCGACTTACCTGATCCGTTAAGACCGAGTACACCTATCTTAGCTCCGTAGTAAAAGGAGAGCCATATATTGTTAAGTACTTTCTTTTTAGGAGGGAAAGTCTTACTGACACCTTCCATAGCGAAGATTACCTTGTTATCTGCCATTGCTTTTATTTGTTAGATTGCGAATATAGTGTATTGAATGCCTAGAGATCAATTTAGGTTCATAAATTTAGAACCTTAAATAGAAATTATTAGTTATATTTGAGAATACCGAAAATCATTTTTAAATTTTTTATGCCAATGAAACAACTTAACATATTAGCAACTTTTCTGTTTTTATTCTTCTTTTCTAATATTTCAATTTGTCAGAGTAATAAGTTTTTCCAGGACATAGGGTCAGCAATTGAATACGGAAAATACTCCTCTTTTTTGCCTGATTATTCTACGTACGAATCTATTGGTGTAGGCATGGTCTTTGGAACACGTTATAATCTTATAGAAATAAAAGATAATGTATCTATTGGATTAGACCCATCTCTTGTATTAGGACTGCACTTCGGTTCTTTTTCAAATCCTGGAACAACATCAAAAGGCTATGGTAACCTTCAACTTCCAGTTCTAGGTAGTTTTAATTTCGGTGCTGGATCCACTTACGACACTGAAAAAAATTTTGGAATAGGAATCGCTGGTGGTTTTACACTCCACTACGCACCATTAATAGGAGGAGGAGATGTAGAAGGATTAAATAGATTACGAATTGGACCTAGTGTGAAATTAGCCATAAGATTTTGGAAAAGTAATTCTAATGAGTTAACGAATGTTTTTCTTCGTGCTGATTCTTTTTCGCAACTAGAGGGAGTTGGTGTTCCTAAAAGGGTTATTGACACGAAAGCTTTTTTCATCTCTTTAGGATATAGTCAGTTCATAGATTATTAGTCTCATTAGGGCATTAACGAGTCTTTTTATATTTTCTTCATATAGTTTCCTTGGGCAAACACCATACGTAAATATAGAAGAAGAGGCTTATAAAGTATCTCTACGTAAATTAAAAAAAATGGAGTTATCATTTATCGTAAATATCTAGCAATCAAAAAACAAATCCTTGAAGTGACAAAATTTAAGGAATGGAATAGTGCACTTAAAAAAATAGATGACTTTTATTCAGATCAAATCAATTTGGAAAAATTATGAGTTTAGAAAAACAGGTATACTTATTACTTTTGATCCTTTTGATGCCTCTTAATCTAGTCAGTCAAAAGAATAAAGATAAAAATCGTCAAAAAATAGAAAAGGAAGGCAAGGAATATTTTGATCGAATTTTTGAAAAAGAAGATTTGATGTTCCAGGTTTCTGAATGCCCAGAAGTCTACAAAGAATCATCGAGCGTAGTATTGGCTTTGAAAACGCACGTTGCTTTTTTGAGAAATCCTACTTCAGGTTTTAATATGACTAAAGTAGCAATGCGTAAAAGAATATTACTTAATGATGATGCTGCAGTAAAAGAATATTCTGAGTTCTACTATCAAAACTCGGAAGTTGTGGGAATAGTTCATGTTAAGAAAGATGAAACGGAAGTGGAGTTAGATCTAACAAATGCAGTAGCCGTGATATCCGATATTCCAGAGTTTTATGAGGACAGATTTCATAACGAGGATTATTTCAAGATTGCTATTGCTGATCTTAAGAAAGGAGATATTTTAGATTTTTATAAAGTGTTTAAGCAAAGTTATCAAACATTTGTGGAATTACAGATCCCTCTTGTTTCTTCAATACCTATTATTCAGCAAGAATATGTTTTTGATGTAGACAAAAAATGGACTCTCTATTACGATGGTTATAATGGAGCTGATGATTTTGTAATAGATCCGGAGGGTGGTTTTGATATGAGAGGAAGAAAAAGAAAGATTGTGAAAAGACTAATGATAAATCATAAAAATTCAGATGCTTCAGTCCATGAAAGATGGACACATAAGTTTTTACATATTCCTCATATTAAACTAATGGCAGTTCCCCCGAACAATGATAAATATTCTGATAAAAAGGGACTTGTTAAAGGTATGAGCTTCGAAAAAATGTTAAAAGAAAGCTTAGAAGATCCATTTGGCTTTTATCATGGATATTTCATTAAATATCTCGAAGATATAATAGAGGAATCTCACTTAGATAAGATAGAGCTTTCAGAATCGATAGATTTTTTATATAAAAGTATAAGACCTAGAGTTTTAAAGCTAAATAGAGAGAAGGCTTTTATAAAATACTCAAAGAAGGCGAATTACTATTCTGACTATATGGACAAGTATGAGAGAATAAATGAATTTAATGGGTATAATGGAAATAGTTTTGTAGATATTTTTGCGAAAGCTCTTAAGAAGCTAGATGTAGATGTGGAAATTATTATGGCCATGCCAAGGTACTATGGACCATTAGAAAACCTAGTTACGACTGGTGAGGTCGTTTTTGGATTCTATGTCAAAGAAATAGATCGTTTTTATTGGCCTTTGACAGAATATAGTACATCAGCTGATGTGCCTAATTATGTTCAAGGAGCTAAAGCTATTAAACTAGCATTTTCCAAAATATATAATGAGCAAGCGGAGCTCGAAAAACTTGAAATTCCAGTTACTACTCCTACGGAAAATCTATATAATAATAAGTTACACATTATTTTAGACGAGAATTTAGTTTCTAATATTAAAGTAGAGTCATCAATGACAGGAGATTATAGAAAAATATATTCTCCTATATTTTTATCAAATACTGATTATTTAGAGGGTGAAAGTATTTACACGATGACTGATGAGATGAGATTAGAAAAAGAAGAAAAGGATAGAGACGAACAAGAAAAAATGACTAGTAATCCAAGTAAAAGATATCTTAAAAAACAAGCGAAAAAGGTAGCTGAGATAGATGAAATGAAAAGAAAAAATGAGGAATCCATTTCAGATTGGATTTCAAATGAATTTGAAATTACAAAACTGGTAACTCATGAACTTGTATCTGCAGGGATGATGACACCAGAAGACGGTTTGAAATTAAATTACAACTTTACTTCAGATGACTATGTTAAAAAGGCTGGCCCCAATCTTATTTTTGACATAGGAAGATTATTAGGTGATCAGATACAACTTACCGACGAGGAAATATCTTCTAGGAAAGAAGATGCTAATATGAGAAATCCAAGAAGTATTAAAAATCAGATTATAATAGAACTGCCTGAAGGATTAAAAGCCAGGGGCCTCGAAAAACTGAGCTACAACGTAGAAAATAAGCATGGTGGATTCGTTAGTTCTGCAGTACAAGAAGGAAATATTATTACCCTTGTCACTAGTAAAACCTACAAAACCACAAATGTGCCTGTAGCCGAGTGGTCAGATATAGTGGCGTTTTTAGAAGCTTCCTATAAATTTACCCAGACTAAAGTGATTCTTAAGGAAAAGGACTAGTCTATTGTAAATGAAAGTATATTGATTTTTTTCTTAAATTTTAACAAATGGTATAACCGTTTGTACATCATTTAATATAAGGTAATAGAACCCTGCTGGTAACTGTAAGGTAGATACATCAGATCGAGTGCCAGAAAACTTACCAGACAGAACGGACTCACCATATG
>Ga0209831_1000391_pt1 | contig 41945 bp, 38 predicted proteins | sample Maine_Asex4_meta_FD_187451 | JGI IMG/M metagenome (GOLD analysis project Ga0209831, IMG submission 187451) | Marine algal microbial communities from Maine, USA - Maine_Asex4_metaG (SPAdes) (version 2) | ecosystem: Host-associated > Algae > Red algae > Unclassified | place: Maine, USA | collected... | reverse complement strand
GTATCGCCACCGCTTAGTAAACCACAAACTGGTACATTGGTAATGCCGAGTATACTTAATTGATCCAACTGAGGCAATAAAGCAACAACATCTCCTACTGAAACGGAACCACCTCCACCAATGGTTGAGGCTAAGGTAAATAAATCACTTAAACTTGATGGAACAGGTATTGGACAAACTGGAACACCAGCTAATGATTCAGCAGCACTACAAGCTGACATGTTGTTGTTGATTTCATCTACCAAATCTATTATCTGTTGCAAATCGTAACAAAAGCCAGTTACGCAAGCTTGGTCGCCCACCGCAAAATCGGGCGGAACAGCACCTGTTGGATTAAAAGAACCATCGGCAGAAACTTCTACTATGGCTGCGCCACCATCGCCGGTGTTTGTATTTTGTGGGTTGGTGATAATAAAATCGTAATTAGGGCTACCACATGCGGCTGCAAATTCAGAATCTTCATCGGCGGTGGTTGGTGTTGAACATTCGGGGAAGGCACCATCTGCACAAATAACAGGTACATCTTGTGGATAGGCCGGATTAATTGGGGCAACTGGCTCTACAGCAGGATTTGATGGGCCAGGAAAGTCACATTCATCATAAGTTTGTGCCTGAACCGCACAAATCATTAACAAACAAAAGGCTGTAGTTAATAGATTAGTCAATAATTTTCTCATAATATAAATTGTAGAAATTTTTTTAAATTAAGCATAGGATGATAATTAAAGTGTAAAATTAACGATTTATTTAGATTCAACAAACAATTTTATGAATAAATATGTCATAAGTTTTACACAATGTTTTTACTTTGGCGTATGAAAATTCTTTATGCATCTTTATTGTGTATCTGCACCATCTTAATAATTTACGGTAAAACTATTAATTTTGGATTTAATTTAGATGATAAGTTAACCACCTCCATCCATCCATCGGTAAAACAGGGTTTAAAGGGAATACCTGAAATTTTCACCAGCCCATATATGGATATTAACGAACCCCGATATGGAGAATATCGGCCAATAGCAAAATTTAGTTATGCGTTGGAATATGCTATATGGGGTGAAAATACCAAAGCAAGCCACATCATAAACTTATTAATTTATTTGTTGTGTTGCATTCTGTTTTACAATTTGTTAAAAATTCAATTTGCCAATTGGCACTGGCTATTGCACCTTTGTGCCTTATTGTTTTTTGCAGTTCATCCATTACATGTTGAAGCGGTAGCCAGTTTAAAAAACAGAGAGACTCTTCTTGCCTTTTTTTGGGGATGCTTGAGCGCCTGTATTCTTTTAAAAAACCAAAATTTACTTTCGGTAATGTTAGCGGTTTTGTTTTTTTTAATTGCCGTTATGAGTAAATTGGAAGCTGTATTTTTTCCAGTATATACTGCTTATTATTTATGGTTTGCTGATAAATGGTCATCAAAAAAATCGATAATATACGGCGTATCATTACCTGTTTTTGGGGTGGCTTTGTATTTATCAATTCAATCAACTTTTCAATATCCACTTGTTTTTGATATTTATGATTATGAAAACTCAATTGTAGGGCATCAGTATAGTTTATCGCATTTTGCTACGGTTGCCTATATTTTGGCTTATAACTTAAAGCTAATTTTTTTACCAAGTAAGTATATGTTTTTTTACGGCGTAACCGAAATTGGTTTAATGAATTGGAAAAACGCTATTGTTTGGCTATCCAGCTTGGTTCATTTTTTACTGTTGGCTTTAATGTTTTACGGAAGTGTGAAAAGACACCAATATGCACTCCTCATTTTTTTCTATTTCTTTTCGATAGGTTTGTATATGAATTTATTGCAATTGATACCAGGTATGATTGGCGACCGGTTGTTGTTTACTACAGTAGGTTTTGGCGCCTTAGCTATATCTTACTTTATCCATCATTTTTTTAAACGGTTTGATAAAAAATTTGTTTATCTGTTAGTACCTTTGATAAGTGTCTGGTTTTTGTTTTTATCTTTAAAATCAACTAACCGAGTAAATTGCTGGGAAGATACTTTAACGTTAGGCAATTGCGATATAGAACATTTACAAAACAATTATATAGCCAATATTATTTATTTAAGTTTTATTGAAACCGAATTAAAAAACCCAAATTCTACTTATGATAAAAACGAATTAGTTGATACAACAATTAAATATGCAAACCAAGCTTTAGCCTTAAAAGCTAATAGTTTGGAGGCCAGAATACATTTAGGTTATGTGTATTGTAACGAATTAGATTTAATTGAAAAAGGGGGAGAATATCTTTTTGAAGCGATGAAAATTAAACCAACGCACGCAAAAACTTTGTTTAATTTAGGCCTTTGTTTTGAAAAAAAGGGGGAGTTATCAAAAGCTGTTAAATTTTATGATGCAGCCAACCAGCAAAATAAATACAACATAGAATTAAAATCTAAATTAGCGATAAGCTATTGTAAAATTAATGATTTAATATTGTGTAAATCGGTGATTGATGAAATGTTGGTCAGTCATAAAAATCATTATAAAACCTACCTTACTGAGGGAAACTATTATTTGTTTAAAAAAGATACTTTACAAGCAACGTTAAGTTACGAAAAAGCATTATATTACAATCCAGATTTATTGGAATTAAAAGAAATGATTGCCCAATATTATTTAAGTGAAAATAATATTGAAAAATACGACCAATTTAAATAACTACTAATTTTTAAATTTGAAAAACGACACACATATTACTTCAGGATTTAGAAAATATTTGGAAAAGCCCTGGCTTTATAATCTGATGCGTGATGTATTAGGTGGTAACAAATATTATCGTAATTATGTAAAAAGTTTAAATTTAAAACCGAATCAAAAATTTTTAGATGTAGGTTGTGGCCCCGGTACATTACTTCATTTTTTACCAAATAATATTGAATATTTTGGTATTGATATGCAACAAAATTACATTAATTATTGTCACAAAAATTTTGGAGATAAAGGTAATTTTTTTTGTGAACGAATTGAAAGTTTCGATTCCCCAAATTGGGAAAATTATTTTGATGTTATTAATGTACATGGCTTGTTGCATCATATAGATGACAATTCGGCAATACATTTATTAAAAAAATGTGCTACCTATTTAAAGCATAATGGTTTTATAGTTACAGTAGATACCGTATTTCATAAAGGGCAAAGTAAATTGGAGTTATGGTTTGTTTCGAAAGACAGAGGACAAAATATTAAAACTGAAAAAGAATATTTAAACCTTGCTCAGAAATTAGGTTTTAAAGTACAATCAAAATTAATTACAAATCATATTTACATTCCATATTCGCAGTTTGAGATGCGCTTGCAAGTACAATAAGTTTCTTCTTTTAGAGAGCTGAGGTTTGTGTGGTTGATGCCAAATAGATTAACCCTAAAAAGATGTTGGTTTGAAATGATGCGTAAGGGATTGAGCCTTTGTTTGAGCTCTTTTTTATGGAGCAAAGCGGAATAAAAAAAGCGAGTGGCGAAAGCCCGACCCGAAGGGTTACGCCCAAATCAAATTTTAAAAAGAGCAAAACCGCACCAAAAAAAAATGTTGTATTACCAATCAACTTTCAAACCAATTTAATAAACACAAAGCCTGTTCATTATCATAATATTTTACAACCACCATTTTTCTATCATTTGTACAAACTGGCATTGAAATTGAGCAATCTGACAGATCTGCGTGTTTTACAAATAGGCTTTTCTTAGTGTAAGTTTTAGTTTTATAATCTTTTAAAAAATGAATGTTTAACTGCTCATTTAGGCTTTGAAACACAATATTATCTGGTAAAATGTTTTTTGTTTTGATGCTTATTATCTTATCATTTTTATTTAAAAAAGGCGTAACTATATAAATTGCTTCGTTACTAATTTGCTGCATGCCATCGTTAATAAAGGTTTGCTGGCTGTAATTGTTTTCTATACGTGCGCCGGCTGTGCCATATTTAATGTGGTTTTGCAAACAATATAAATGCCGGTAGGTGCGCAGGTCGTCAAACATTTTTTGCCCCTGATATTTTGGCAGAACGCCTGCAATGGGTGTGTTAACCAAGTTTGATTCTTTTTGAAAAATGCTGATGTAGCCAATGTACTGATCGCCAATTTTCATCAAAATCATTTTATTTTGGCTATCATCGCAATGTTTTACGTACCAATTCGCCATACATTTTACCTCTTGTTGCTTGGTGATAATGGTTGACAGCAACTGGTTTTTGTAATAACCAATAGGGTCGGTAATAAAAGTATTTTCAATTAAGTTACATAAAATATCTTGTTGTGAAATTGGATTATAGACTTCAAAAGCCAAACCTTTGTTTTTGTAAACCGGTCTTGGGAGTTTAAAAAAATTCATCTTGTACTTTAATATAGAACCACAAAATTGGTTGGGCATGCTTAATTGTGCTAATGCGCTATAGTTTTTTAAGTTGGCGCTGTTAACTTTAACCCGGCAAAAATCAATAGAATTATCAATTAGTTGCTGCTGAAAATTGTTGGTTTTAAGTACATCAGTTTCAAACCTGGCGGCTTTACATTTGAAAACTTCACTTTCTATTTCAGAAAGTACTAAAGCCATATTGTATATTTAACATCAAATAATTTTAATTATCGTAAAGGTATGCTTTCCTTTGTAGGGATTTAAAATTTTTCACAAAGAAAACAAAAAGCCTTATGAATATAACAAAATATGTTTTAATCTTATTATTTTTTGCCGGAGCCTGTTCTAACGGGAAAATAGCTGTAAACGATATTAAGACTACGGAAGATAAAAGTAGTAAAGAAGCTATATTTAATGATTTTTTAGTGGCGCTTCGCGATAACGATTTTTCTAAAATGCAACCTTTAATGGTTAAAAGCGATGAATATGCCGATTATCTGCAAACTTTAACTGCCCAAAAAGTAGATACCAACAAATTAGGTGGTAGTGTTGCCGATATTTATAAATTTCATTTAAGCCAAACAGAAAGAAGTTTTAACCGTGTTAGGCAACAGATTAATAAAAATAATATTGATTGGAATAATGCGGTGATTACCAACCTTACGTGGGAAAATGAAGGCGACGGACAAGGGCAAAATGCACGTTTTACTATTAAAGATAAAAACAATGATAATCAGTGTTCAATTTTAGCTAAAGGCATGAGCCAAATTAATGGCAGCTGGCGAATTGGCAATACTTTTTTGGTTGATAAGCAATAAACATTTATTCTCCGACTAAACCTTTAATAATTGGTATTAATTTAGTAGCTTTTTGGTAACCGTTGGTTATTAAGTGTAATTTATCTCCCTCTTTTAGTATTAGGGCTGGAAAACCACGCACACCCATTTCTGCTGATTTTTCAAAATTGGCTTGTGTTTTTTCTATTATTTTTTTTGAATAAAATAGTTTTTCAAATTGTTCTTCATCTAAATTATACTGTTTAGCAATGTTTAAATAAGTATTAATGTCGTGGGTACTTTTATTTGCGAAGTAAAAAGCGGTTTGTACAGCTTTAAAAAAAGATAAGGTTATAGTTGGATCAATAGTTCGAGCAACTTCTACAGCTCTACTGGCGGGTTCAGTATTATAAACAAAATCATCAAGTTGTAAAATATCATAATTAAATTTTTGATCCGTTTGTTGTTCTATCTGTTGCCAATGTTCTTGTAAAAAACCACTTAACTCACTCATAGTTTGTTTACCATTTGGTCGTAAACCACCTAAAACAATTTCGAAAGGTATATTTTTAAATTGCTGTTCAATCATCTCAATTTCTGGTGCAAAACCATAACACCAAGAACACATTGGGTCTCCAAAATAAATGAGTTTTAAATTTTGTTCTGGTTTATTTTCATTTTGTGCCATAGCGCAGTTAAATAATATTGATAATGAGAAAAAAGCAACAATAATTAAAATAATTCTTTTCATAAACATAAAATTTTAGGGCGTTTTAATTTTCAAAATTAACTTTATTATACAATTCCTTTATTTCAATTTCAATTTGTAGCGATTGTAACTGGAAACTTGCCTCCAAACCTTTATAGCTATTAATTTGCCAAGTATCGGTGTTTGGTTTACGATAGTAAATTTCTACCATAGGCTTGTCTTGAGATATTAAAAGATATTCTTGAAAACTTTTGATGCTTCGATACTTATGAAATTTCTCGCCCCTGTCGTAAGCTGCGGTGCTTTTAGAAAGTACTTCAACTATTATAATAGGGTTGGTAATTGCGTCTTTAAAATTTTCGGGATGCTTAAATTCGCCACAAACTACCATTGAATCTGGATATGAATAATTTTTATAGGCTTCAATGTTCAATTTCATTTCGCTGTTAAAAGCAAAGCAATCTTTCTTTTTCGATTTTATTATGCTTCGTAGTTCACCAGAAATATTAGTGCATAATACACTATGGTTTATCGAACCACCTGCCAAAGCAAACACTTCTCCATTATGATATTCATATTTAGTATCGGTAGATTGCTCTAACTCCACATATTCTTCTACTGTTAATTTTTGTTTGCGTTGTGCAGTCATTTTGTCTTATTTATGTTCCATAACATTTTAAAGGTAAATGAAATGATTGGAAAAGACAAAAAGATTAAGTAATTTTGGTTGATTGAGATTGTCAAATTATGGAAAAACTATTGTATCAAAACCAACAAACAATCGTCAATAAATTAGTTATGAAGCAATTTTATTTTTATACCCTTGTAATAGGTACTTTTTTAATAATGGTTGGCTGTGGCAGCGGCAATTCTGCCGATAGTGTTATCGCTAAAGATGAAAAGGCTATAAAAAAGCAAGTTACCGAATATTTAAAGAAATCTATTCGCAACCCAAAAAGCTATAAATCGGTTGATTGGGAAATAATTCCTAAAACAGAAGCAGACACAGATGTGCCAGATAAATATGTGATAAAACATCGTTACAAAGCAAAAGATGGTATAGGTACTGTTCGTAATGAAATGGACTGTTTTTTCTATGCAAAAACAGAAGATGTTTTATTGAAAGATGATAGTTGTAAAGATTATGAAGAAATTTACAGACGTATTGTTGAGGATATAAAGGAAGCTATTTAATAGCCCTTCTTACCAAAAAACTACTTTTTATTTGATGCCTCAAAACAAGGCTAACACATACATACGCACATGACTGCTTTAAAAAAAAGTATACAGCTAAATGTTGAGTTTTTAATTGAACGCAATTGGGAAGCCTTTTCTACTGAAGAACAAAAGCTATTAAATAAAGCTATAGAAGCCACCAAAGATGCTTATGCACCCTACTCGAAATTTAAAGTAGGAGCTGCAGTATTATTAGCAAATGGTAATATTATAAAAGGTAACAATCAAGAAAATGCCACTTACCCCAACGGGCTTTGCGCAGAGCGGGTTGCCCTGTTTAATGCAGCAAGTAATTTCCCTAATCAACAAATTAATGCCATCGCTTTAACTATTGACTATGTTGGCAAAACAATTACACAACCTGTTTTTCCTTGTGGAAGTTGCCGACAAAGTATGTTAGAATACGAAGACCGTTTTAATCAAAACATAAAAATTTATATAGTTGGTCCCAGTAACGAAGTAGTGATAATTAATTCCGTAAAAGACATTTTACCATTCGCCTTTTCTGGTGATTTTCTAAAGCATCTACAATAAAAAAACCTAACCTTTACCGAAATAACTTGCCTAAAAGTTAAACTTTAACTTAAACCAAATTTGGTGCGCAAATTACCTTTCAATTAAATATATTTGCAGCGTGCATACCATTGAACCATACTACAATTGGCGACATTTATACATAGCTTCTTCAGATGAACGTTCGCCATTATATGGCCGAGTTTATAATGAGTTTGGCTACGACCAAAAGATTTACAACTATTTCATCCATCCGCAATGGGACAACATTGAGTCTACAACAATGTATATTAAAATTTTATTTGTTGATTATGATGAAGGAACAGCAATTATAGAATTGATAGGCGAATGGAACGATTTGATAGATAACGACATTATGCTATTAAAACGAAATATAGTTGATAGTTTACTAAAAAATGGCATATACAGGTTTATTATTATAGGTGAAAATGTACTCAACTTTCATGGCGATGCAGATGATTATTATGAAGAATGGTATGAAGATATTAGTGAAGATTTTGGTTGGGTAGTTTTACTAAATTTTAGGAAACACATTATTGAAGAAATGCAACAAAATAATATTAATCATTATTTCAACTTTAATAATGAAGAAGCTTTTATTGACTGGCGAACTTTAAAACCCAAGCATCTTATACAAAAAATTGAAACCACTATAGTACAACAGATTGGTTAATTTTTCTGTACATCTTACAAAAAACCTAATTTTATCTTCAAAAAAGCAACACCTGCAATCATCATTTTTTTTAGATCGCTTATGCGTACTCGCTCTACTAATAAAATTTTTGCATCGCTATTTTTAATTTTATTAAACAAAGCATAGTAAAATTTATAAGCAGCATATACCCCACTTTTCGCACCAACAGGCAAAGTTTTTATACCTCTTAAAGCTGCCTCAAAATCAGCTTCAACTTCAGCTTCAATTACTTGTTTTGAGGTATTGTTAAAAACAGCAACATCTGGAAAATACATTCTTCCTAAGTTATTAGTATCGTTTTCTACATCTCGTAAAAAATTCACTTTTTGAAAAGCAGAACCCAACCGCATAGCAGCCGGTTTTAGTTGTTGGTAAAGTGCTTCATTTCCTTCACAAAAAACCCGTAAACACATTAGGCCAACCACATCGGCACTACCCAAAATATATTGCTTATACTTAGCTTCGTTGTATTGTTGTGGATTTAAATCCATAGCCATACTTTTCAAAAAAGTATCGTATAATTCTGCCTCAATTTTGTAAGTATTAACCGTTTTTTGAAACGCATTTAAAATAGGATTTATACTAATTTTGCGTTCAATAGCAAGGTGTGTTTCTGTTTTAAACTCTTGCAATAATTGCTTTTGGTTTTGGCTATGAAAGGTATCTACAATTTCATCGGCAAAGCGCACAAAACCATAAATATTATATATTGGTTGATGATATTTTTTGGCCAATAACTTTATACCCATTGTAAAACTGGTACTATAACTTTGCGTAGTAATTTTACTACACCGCTCGCTAACCGTATTATACAAGGCTATCATTAAGCTTTATTATTGGTTTTTGGTAAGATATAGCATGAGTTGTTTGGCCGCCACTTGACCACTAATTAATGATGGTGGAACGCCAGGACCAGGAACAGTCAATTGACCAGTATAAAACAAGTTCGGTAATTTTTTATTTTTTAAAGATGGTTTTAAGATGGCCGTTTGTTTTAACGTATTAGCCAAGCCATAAGCATTGCCTTTAAAAGCACCGTAATCATTTACAAAATCATTTACACAATAGCTCTTTTTATAAATGATGTTTTCTTTAATACTAACACCCGTCACTCGCTCAAAACGTTCAATTAATAAATCAAAATACTGCGCTCTTAGTTCTTCAGTTTCTGTAATTCCTGGAGCTAACGGCATTAGAAAAAACAGGTTTTCGCAACCTTCAGGAGCTACCGTGTTATCTGTTTTACTGGGGCAACAAACGTAAAAAAGTGGTGCTGTGGGCCATTGTGCATCTTCATAAATTTCAATAGCGTGGCGATCAAAATCTTCATCAAAAAATAAATTATGATGTTCTATTTCTGGAATTTTTTTATCAACACCTAAATAAAAAAGCAAGCTACTTGGCGCCATGGTACGGCTTTCCCAATACTGTTCGGTATAATTTCTATACTCTTGTTTCAATAAATTTTGCTCGGTAAAATGATAATCAATACCAGAAATAATACCTTTAAAAGTTTGATGTCTTTTGTTGGTTTTTACTGCTACAGCCAATTTCGTGTCCGCAATAATTTCTTCTACCTTAGTATTATAATTAAAATTTACACCTAGTTCTTTACCTAGTTTTTCTAAGCCTTTTATCACACTAAAAAAACCACCCTTTGGGTAAAACGTGCCTAACATTAAGCCTGCATAATTCATTAAACTATATAATGCAGGTGTATTTTGTGGTGTTGCACCCAAAAATAATACTGGAAACTCCATTAACTGCCGCAACCTATCCGACTTAAAATATTTTGCTACATGTTTTTTAAAAGAACTAAACAATTGCAAGCGTAGCGCACCAATGGCCAACTTCACATCTAAAAACTCGGTAACAGAAACACTTGGCCGGTGTATCAAATCATGTACGCCAACTTCATATTTGTAAGCAGCACCTTTCATAAATTTTTTCAGTTTATCGGCTGCACCTTTCTCTTCTCGCTCAAATAAATTGTACAAAGCTTCTTCCGAATCTGGCACATCCATAAAATCATCTTTACCAAAATAAATACGAAAAGCAGGATTTAAGCGAGTTAGCTCATAAAAATCGGAGGTTTGATAACCGTATGCTTTAAAAAAGCGATCAAACACATCGGGCATCCAATACCAACTTGGGCCCATATCAAAACTAAAACCTTGTTCGGTATATTGACGCGCCCGCCCACCTGGCAAACTATGTTTTTCAAATACTTCTACTTTATTGCCGTTTTTGGCCAAATGAATAGCCGCAGACAGGCCTGAAAAACCGGCACCAAGCACCGCAATTTTTGATTTTATCAAATACTAAAATTTTGAAATGCAAATATGGGGAAACTGTAGCAAAGTTGCTTATATAATTCAAATAGATTTTTAAAACATTGTTGTATTAAGAATATTTTTATTATTTGGTGCGATGGTGGTTTTCAATCAAATGGGAACCTAATTTCGCATCACCACTTCAACACCTTGTCAGCTTTTATTAAATACGCCTCCTCAAAAATAGCATAAGTGTAATAGCCGTTTTGTAAATGATGAAGGTTTATTTTGTTGTTGCTTACTTTTTCATTAAAAACCAACTGCCCTAAGCTATTGTAAATTTTAATTTCTGCTTGCTTGTCAAATTGCAAGCCTTCAACTATTAAATAATTGGTTACAGGGTTTGGGTAAACCTTAATTGTATTGTTTAACAGCACTTCATTTACAGGCACTAAACCTGCTGTGGGTAACTCTACTGGGTTGCCGTGTTTATCAAACTTGGCTACATAAATATCTGCTTCGTAGCGAAAATTTTCATCGGGGTGATGACGTAATACAAAAACTACCACACCACTATCGGGCGTAGCAACAACGCCTTGAGGTAAATAAGCTGCATCGCCACCTAAGTATTTTTTCCAACGTAAATTGCCTTTATCATCTAAACATTTAACGGTTATATAGGTTTCAAAACAAGTAGGCTCTTGCCCAGGAAATGCAATAAAACCACAATCTTTATCGCTGTGGGAATAGTAGATATGGTCATCATAAAATAAGTCAATTGCAAATTGGCCGTAGCGGTTGTAATTACATTGAGCGGGAGTATCTACAAAAAATACAGTAGGTATGTCTGGTTCTATCAAATTATATTTATAAACAAATTCACCACGACGAAAAATTCCTATGTCTGTAGTATCACAAGATTCTTCTATTCTAACAAAGCCTGTTATATAAGCTTTTTCATTACTGGTATTCACAGCAAATCGCTTGCAATCCGTTGATACATTTCTTCTTGGTTCTTGAAGATTACGATAATTTACACCTTCTATAAATGATAAATCTGGGTTAAAGCTGGTATAGTTATACAATTGCGGACTTGTAGAAAAATATCCTCCCACACTATTTTGGACAAGATATGGTGATGGAGGTCCATAAACTTCTTTACCAGTAGCGAGATATGTATTTACTTTTGTACCATATTTATCAAATTCATGGAAGCCATTTGTCCCTGTGTAAACTATATTATTATTACTATTGATAATAAAATGCCAACCGAAAAACCAATTTGCCAAAGGTTTATAAGCTGTGGGTATTGTTAGGCTATGCTGTAATTGTAAATCTAAATTGTACCAATGCATATAAAATTTAGTAGTGTCTGCCATTAAATTAGCCACCAAAACTACTAATTCATTATCTGGCTCATCTACTTGAAAGTTAAGTACCCAGTTTATAGAATCTAAATTGGATTGAAAATTGAGTTCCTTTTCAATTGACAATTCACTATCTAACAAGTAAAGCTTATTGAAATCATAAGTTGTATCGTAGAATTCTTCCACAAAGTGTTCATACTTTGGGAAACCTCTCCCCCCTAAACTGTAATATCCGTTTACGTGCATTGTTAATAACAATATCCTACCATTTTCTAACGCATCACCGTAAGTATTAAAAGTATTCTCTTCATTAAATTTGAAAAAATCTTGACCATTAGAATGGCTAATAGTCAAGAAAAAAAAAGAGATCAGTAATAAAAAATTATAATTCATTTTCAAGATCAAAAGTCAGAATATAGGTAATTTCTGCCCATTGTAACACCTCTAATACACCAATATGGATAGGAGCTAATGTCAATGTATTCGAACACAAAATTCTGTGGCCCAAATGCTAAACCTTGAGGGTTGCCTATGTTAGGTTGGTTTATATATCCAGATGGTGAAAAAGTGGCAATATCACCGTTCCATAAATCAATAGCTTTCTCACCAGCTTCTTCGTGGGGATAATTACCGTGTGACCATACTTCCCCTTTCATTGCATATTCATCATAATAGCCATCATCATAACACTCAATTTGATAAACAGGGTTAGGGTTATCTCCTTCATAAGCTACTGTATGGTCATGAGAACTAACAGTTTCAATAGAAGTTGCGAAAAACTGTCCATAATTATTTTCAAGGCATTCTAATACTGCATCTACATAGTCTGGTGCTGGAATACTACCTAATAAAAGAGCACAGTCATAATTATCAATATTACTAATATTAACATTAGAAGAAGATTCTCTTCTTACCTCGGGTAATCCATAGATTCTATTAGCATCATAGCTTTCTCTTAACTCTTCAGTTACCAATACAACTTTCACTTTAAAATTAACCATTTCTCCTTTTATAGAAGCTATTTCATAGTCAATTAAACGTGGCAAACGGTTTAGTGATTTGCTACGGCTTTCTATAGTTTTCTGTAAGGTTTGAAGCTGTGCTGTTACTTCATTTTTGCTAACAGTTGGCTGCTTAGTTTCACTTTGCTCTAACTTAAAACACAGTTCAAAATCTAAGCCCAAATTTTCGATATCGTGTTTGTATTTGGCATTTCTGTTATACAAATAATTGCCTGTTGCTTCCATTAACCACATGGCTTCACCTGCATCTATCTGCTCATCTTTCTGTCGCAAATTTATATCCGTTGTTTCCATTAGTTGGTGAAAGTTTTTTATTTTTTTTACCACATTTACATCCGCTGTTGGTAGGTAAGTATTAATTTCTATTGGCAAGGGTGGTGTGTTTTCTTCTTTGCTACAAGCACTAATTAAAAGAACTAGTAAACTGTAAACTGTTTGAAATTAAATTTCATAAAATAAGATATTTTGGTGATGCCCTACATTAAATTTTGAGAAGAATTTGGGCAAAGTATTCCGCTCAACTTATGTAGATTACTAACTTCGAATTAATATAAAGATAAGATATTTATTATTTAAAAAAAAAATTTAACATATTGATTAATATTTATAAGTAAAGGCAGTTAAAAACTTTTATTCAAAATACTAAAACTTAGCAACCATCGTTTAAACAAATTATGCATTTTATGAAAAAACTGAGCTTTAATCTTATCATACTATTATTTCCTTTAATTGCCTTTGTTGGTTGCGAAGATGTAGTAGAAGATTCACCAATATTAGATGATCAAAAATACTTTCCATTAACGGTTGGTAAATGGCAAATTTACGAAGCCGATAGCATTGTTTGGAACTCCTTTACCGAAACGGTTGGAACCATCAAATTTCAAATAAGAGAAGAAGTAATTGACTCTTTTATTGATGGATCTAACCGCTCGGCAGTAAAAATTGAAAGAACTTACCGAAGTAATGCTAACCAAGTTTGGAACAATGCAGATACTTGGTATGCCGTGCGAGATGAAAAGGTTGCCGAACGGGTTGAAAATAATTTGCGCTTTACTAAATTAGCGTTTCCAATAGTAGCAGGTGCACAATGGAAAGGCAATGGCTTTGTAAACAATGTTTTTGAGTTTAACATCTGCAAAAATTGGAATTACACTATAACTCAAACGGATGCTACTTTTGCAACTGATACTACTACCAATATTTCATTTAACGATGTGGTAGAGGTTACTCAAATTGATTTAGAAACCGGGCTTTCAAAATGTTTTAGCAAAGAATATTATGCACCCAATGTTGGCTTAATTAGCAAGTCAATGATTTTATTGCAGTTATCAGATCCAAATGAAACCATTCCGTGGGAAGAAAAAGTGAACCGAGGTTATATTTACAATCAAAATTTAATTGATCATAATTAAGGTTTAAACATCTTTAAATGTTAGCGTAAATTAAAATATATTCATTTTCGAAAAAATACGCTTTGTCTATTAAATTGTTTTACTACCACAAATAAACACGTACCTTTGCAATATGGCATTAAACAATACATTAAATGCACTAAACGAACAGCATAAGTATAATAACTTAGAGCTGCTGGCCAAACAAGCGGTTGAAGGGTTTATAATTGGGTTGCATAAAAGTCCTTTTCATGGCTTTTCGGTTGAGTTTGCAGAACACCGCCAATATAACCCTGGCGATCCTTTAAAAAGAATTGACTGGAAAGTTTTGGCCCGTACCGATAAGTTGTTTGTAAAAAACTACGAAGAAGAAACCAACCTGCGGTGTCAAATTGTAATAGATGCTTCATCTTCTATGTATTACCCCGAAGTTGATGATAGCACCAATGAAAAGCAAGTGAATAAAATTTTCTTTTCTGCGCTTTCGGCAGCGGCTATAATGCAAATGCTAAAAAAGCAGCGAGATGCATTTGGGTTGAGTACTTTTGATAATGAGGTTCAACTACATACGAAAGCCAAATCAACTACTGCACATCACAAATTATTGCTTAGCTATTTAGATAAAACAATTAATAAACCCGAAAGAGATAAAGGCACTTCTGCTGCAAAATCATTACATCAAATTGCAGAAAATATCGGCAGGCGTTCGTTGGTAATTATTTTTAGTGATATGTTTGATAACAGCAGTAAAGCCAATGAATTGTTTGAAGCCTTACAACACCTAAAGTATAACAAACACGAAGTTATTTTGTTTCATGTAGTAGACAAACAAAAAGAAATGGAGTTTCAATTTGAAAACCGACCTTATGTTTTTGTTGATATGGAAACTGGTGAAAAAGTAAAGTTGCATAGCAATCAAGTAAAAGATGAATATGTAAAACAGATGGCTGCTTTTAAAAGTGAACTAAAATTAAAAGCATTACAATACAAAATTGATTTTGTTGAAGCCGACATTAATAAAAGTTATCATCAGGTGTTGCAACCTTATTTGGTAAAGCGAAAGCGAATGATGTAAATTTTCACTATTTTTAAGCATTTTTTAATGCACTTTTTTTCTTATAAAACTGTTTAAAATAATAATGACAAAAGTTTTAGAACATATAAAAACTAATTGCCCAATAAAATTAACCGAAGGTGCTATAACCGAAATAAGGCAATTAATTTATGAAAAGGCAGTACCCGATGGTCACGCCCTGCGTATTGGTGTTAAAGGTGGCGGGTGCTCTGGCTTTACCTACATTTTAGGTTTTGATGCCATAGAAGATGCCGACGCAACTTTTAATGTAGCAGGTATCAACGTAATTATCAACAAAGCACACTCCATGTATTTGGCTGGTATGGAAGTCGATTACCATAATGGCTTGAAAAATAGAGGCTTTATTTTTAATAATCCTAACGCTACCGATACATGCGGTTGCGGTACAAGTTTTTCTGCCTAATTAATTATTTTTATAAGATGTATTTGCGCGGCCTGCATATCTGTTTTTTCGCTTTCCTTTTTAGTATTAGTAGTTTACAAGCACAAGACCTTAAAATTTACAAAGGTAAAGTGGTAGACTTGGTGACCAGCAAACCTTTAGTAAACGTTCATATTGTTAATTTAAACAAGGCCATTGGCACAGTAACCAATAAAGAAGGTAAGTTTAAAATAAACGCAGCAGCAACCGATACCATTCATATTTCAATAATTGGCTTTAAAACAAAACGAATTGTAGCAGCAGAACTTTCTACTACCGAAGAGTTTTTGAAAGTAGAATTAATAGAAGACTTTTTTCAGTTGGACGAAATAAGTATTTACAACGTACCTACACCAGAAGAATTTCCTGATGCATTTATGAACTTAGCGTTACCCGAAAATATGGTTAAAATAAAATTGCCAACATTAAAAGATGTGCCATTAGTAAATTATAACTCCGAAACTAACATGCCAACCTACACCATAAAAGGCCCAATTACCGCTTTGTATATGAAGTTTAGTAAACACCAACGTATGCTTGCCGAAGCCAACGAACGCTTAGAAAAATATGAAGCCTACAACAAATATTTATTTAACTTAGCCAAATCGGTAACTGGTTATACCACCAAACAAGACCTACAAGCCTTTCTTCATTTCTGCAATTTTGAAGTGGCCTACATTAAAGCATATAACGATTACGATTTAACCCAAGCATTAGAATATTGCTATGTGCAATATAATAACTAAGCTTTTATAGCCCAAAAATACATTTATCATTTGCGTAAGATAATCGCTTAAAAATTTTCTTATATAAATAAATAATTATAATCGTTATCAAATAAATTTTGAAGCGAAATGGTTGACACCCGTAGAAACCTTCGTCTCGCCATCCGTTCAAATACCATTTTGCCAACGCTTCATAAGCCCAAGCCAAAATGGTATAACCACTGCTGTCAAGGCTATTTTTCCAACTGCGCCCAGTCGCATTAACCGCCTAAATATATCGCTTTTCGCAAAAAAATATAACAAACCAACAGATAGCCAGTTATTATGTTTTATTCAATGATCAAATATTTTGCATTAAAACATTTTTATTTCCGATAGTAAATATTTACATTTGAAATAGTATTAAATTTTATAACACCTTTACCCACCATATAAAAACACTATGTTAGAGTTATTTCAATGTTCCAAATGTAATTTTTCACTTAATAGTCAAGACGTCTTTTGCAATAATTGCGGTTATCCAGAAAGAGGAAACCAAGAACAGAAGGAAATATATGAGGATGAAATAAAAGTGAAAAAATTTAATGCAACACAAGCTGATAAAGAACTTGATAATGTTAGAATTTTATTAAAAATAATTATTGCCTTAACTTTACTAGTTGGGATGTTTTACTTGTTTAGTGAAGACACATTTGAAGATGGAATTGCCTGTTTAGTTGCCACATTAATTTATATTGGATGTCTTATATGGGTTAACAAACAACCTTTAAGTGGCGTTTTAGCCGCTTTTTTATTTTGGCTAACATTACAATTATCGGTTGTTTTTACAAATCCTGTCTACCTATTTAAAGGAATCATTTGGAAAATTTTATTTATTTCCATTTTCATAAAGGGAATAAATTCTGCCAGAAAATATCAAAAAATTTCTAATCAACTAAAAAATAGGAATGCTAACTAAAATTGAGACGATCAGCAGTTGCCCAAATTGCGGCAGCAATCAACCTATAGGCTATAATTTCTGCGGTAGATGTGGGCAACCAAATTTTGTAATAGAGAAAGAGAAAGACGAAGAAAGTAGAAGAAATATAAAGTATCTTCTGGCATACATTATCTCCTTATTAATAATGCTTATTGCTGGTGGGTTTACAGAAGATTCCCTTTTTACCGCAATAATATTAGCTGTTGCCTACGCATTTTTTGATTTAGCTTTTGCAAGCATACAGCCACGGGTTTGGAATTTGTTGCTGCCCAAACTTATCCACTTTAAACCATTAATTGCCATTATTATAATTGCAATTGTGTCTGGTTTTGTTGTTTCGTTTGTCATGGATAATTTAAACTACGCTCTATTTGGAGAAACATACAGTCTCATTTTACCATTTATGGAGTCTAACAATCCGCTACTATTTGGCATAATAATAATTGGGGTTTTTCCAGCTTTTTTTGAAGAGCTGGCCTTTAGAGGCTTTGTTTATAATAACTTAGATAAAATTGCAGGTAAAAAATCCGCTATGTGGGGTTCAACTTTTTTATTCGGACTCGTACATTTTTCTCTATTAAGCCTAATTTGGATCATCCCATTTGGACTTATGCTCGCCTATTTTAGAAACAAGTATTCAACATTACTTTACGGTATTGTTGGCCACTTTACGCACAACACCACCTCAGTTTTAATTGAATATTATAGAATAATTTAACATCATTATAAAGAGGGTAAATCAATATTGAACCTTGAAGCTAAATGCTGACCTAAACAATTTGTCGCTTATCTAATATCTAAAACATCCTTCTCCTTCTCCGTGGCGTACGAACACCTAAAGCACCCAACAAACCTCTTGAAACTTCGCGCAATAAAGTTCTACCCATTTGGCGAACCATTGTATTTTTAGAAAGTTCATTTACAAAAGAATCTTCTTTTTTTTCTGTGCCTCCACTTTCGCCCTTACCTTCTTTTACCGTTTTTTCCGCTTTTACTTGTTGGGCTTTTAGTTCTTTTTGATGCTCTTCTGATTGAGCTTCTTCAATTTTAGCAGTCAAAATTTCAAAAGCACTTTCACGGTCAATTTCTTCGTAGTATTTTTCTACTAATTTACTACCGCCTACCAAATCATCAATTTCACTTTTACTCAGTACATCCATTCTCGATTGTGGCGCTCGTAAATAAGTTGCCGCCAATGGTGTTGGTATACCTTTTTCGCTTAATGCGGTAACTAAGGCCTCTCCTATTCCCAAAGAGGTCAATACTTCATCGGTATTATAAAAATCAGATATTGGATAATTTTCGGCAGTCAATTTAATGGCCTTTCTATCTTTTGCAGTAAAAGCCCTTAATGCGTGTTGTATTTTTAAACCTAATTGTCCCAAAATGGCATCTGGTACATCCATAGGGTTTTGGGTTACAAAAAATAAGCCGACCCCTTTCGATCTAATTAATTTTACAATGGCTTCTATTTGATCTAACAACGCACCAGTAGCTTTATCAAAAATTAAGTGGGCTTCATCAATAAAGATAGCCAACTTAGGTTTATCAGCATCGCCTTGCTCGGGGAAGGTGGCATATATTTCTGCCAATAAACTCAACATAAAGGTGCTAAACAATTTTGGTTTGTCTTGTATATCTACCAAACGTAGTACCGAAATTTGTGCAGTCCCATCTTCGCTAATGTGCATCAAATCTTCCGGATCGAATGAACGTTCTCCAAAAAAGCGTTCTGCTCCTTGGCTTTCTAATTCAATAATTTTTCTTAAAATTGAACCTGTAGAAGCGGTAGAAACTTTACCGTATAATTGTTCAATTTTATCTGCTCCTTCTTTGGTAATATAGTTGAGCATTTTTTTGAAATCCTTTAAATCAATAAGTGGTAACTTATTATCGTCGCAATACTTAAATATTATGGCTACTACACCTTGTTGCGCATCAGATAAATCTAATATTTTTGAAAATAGAACCGGACCAAATTCAGTAACCGTAGCTCTAAGTTTCACTCCCTTTTCTTCTGACAAGGTCAGCAACTCTACCGGAAAGCCTTTTGGCTCGTATGATAGGCCAATTTTTTGATGTCTTTCGTCAATTTTCGGATGTCCGGCATTCGCTTTTGCTATACCGCTTAAATCTCCTTTTATATCCATCAATAATACTGGTACCCCAGCATTTGACAATTGTTCACTTATAACTTGTAGCGTTTTAGTTTTTCCTGTACCTGTTGCGCCAGCTATTAAGCCGTGTCTATTTACGGTTTTCAATGGTATTTTAACGTGTAAGCCTTCTACAGGTTCGTTGTTGAACATTGCAGCACCCAATTCAAAAAAAGCGCCTTCCGTGGCATAGCCTTTTTCTATTTGTTCTGTAAATTTTTCGATTGACATTTATTATTATTATTTTTTATTTGAGACGTTTTTGTAAATGAAAGACACTTTGGCACGAAATAAAAAAGCGCATTTCTTAAAGAAATGCGCTTTTTAAATATCTTATTTTCTAACTCTTCGTTCTTTTATTCTTGCTGCCTTACCCTTGGCTGTACGCAGGTAATATAATCTGGCTCTTCTTACTTTACCGTGTTTGTTTATCTCTACCTTTTCAATGTTTGGTGAGTACAATGGAAAAATTCTTTCTACTGCTATACCGTTTGACACTTTACGAACGGTAAAAGTGGCTTTAATATCGCCACGTTTTCCTCTTATTTGAATAACATTTCCCTTAAAAGGTTGTATCCGTTCTTTGTTACCTTCTTTTATTTTATAATAAACGGTAACATTATCGCCTGCTCTAAAATCGGGAAGTGTAATTTCAGGTCTTAATTCGTTTTCTATTTCTCTTAAAAAGTCCATTACTTTAAATTGCTTAACAATTATTTGTTTCGATTTGCAAAGGTAAATAATTTTTAATCATTTTTATACTATACGTAATATAATTGTTTTTTATTAAAATTGATACTGAAATATGGCAATTGTAACCAACTTTACTGCTGCAAAGTATTAGGTTAAGATATTTGTGTAAGAAAATGGTTTTTTATAAAGCAGTTAATACGGAGCTATGCAGTTGGCAAAATAGCCTCGACAGAAGTGGTTATACCATTTTGGCTGGGTGTTTGGGTTTGGCCTTTAAGCTTTGACAAAATGGTATTTGAACGGATGGCGAGACCAAAATTTCTGCGACGGGTTACTGTTTCGCTTCAAAAAAATACCTACTAACATTGGTAATAAAGTTTTTTAAAAAACCTTTTGCGTAATTACCTTAATTGTTTTAAAAATACTGCATTTATTTAATTTGTAATTACGTACCTTTGCACCCGTTTTGAGGTTTTAAATTAAAATAAGCAGTTAGAATTATATGAAGTTATCAGAATTCAATTTCGAATTACCAGAAAAATTAGTTTCGCAAAAACCCAATGAAAGCAGAGATGAATCGAAGTTGATGGTTTTGCATAAAGATACTGGTAAAATTGAGCATAAAATATTTAAAAATGTTATAGATTACTTTGATGAAGGAGATGTAATGGTGAGAAACAACACCAAAGTTTTTCCGGCTCGTTTGTTTGGTTGCAAAGAAAAAACAGGCGCTAAAATTGAAGTTTTTTTATTGCGGGAATTGAATAGAGAATCTATGTTATGGGATGTTTTGGTAGACCCTGCACGTAAAATAAGAGTTGGCAATAAATTATACTTTGGCAACGAAGATAGTGATGAAAATTTGCTGATTGCCGAAGTTGTTGACAACACTACCTCTAGAGGAAGAACCATTCGATTTTTGTTTGATGGCACCCCCGAAGAGTTTAGAGTAATTATGCATACTTTAGGGCAAACGCCGCTGCCAAAATATATTGATAGAGAACCAACTGATATGGACAGAGAACGCTACCAAACAGTTTACGCTGCGGTTGAAGGTGCGGTAGCTGCACCCACAGCTGGTTTGCACTTTAGTCACGAGCTTTTAAAAAAGTTGGAAATTAGAGGCATAGAAATGGCAGATGTTACCTTACACATTGGGTTGGGTACGTTCAGAAACATTGAGGTAGAAGATCTTTCTAAGCATAAAATGGATGCAGAATATTTTACGATACCTGAAAAAGCCATTGATACTGTAAATGATGGAATGGCCAAAAAACGTCGTATTTGTAGCGTTGGTACTACCACAATGCGTGCTTTAGAATCTTCGGTTTCGGCAGTTGGTAATTTAAAAAAGATGGAAGGTTGGACTAATTTGTTTATCCATCCGCCTCACGAGTTTAGCATTGCCGATAGTATGATTACCAATTTTCATTTACCAAAATCGAGCTTGTTAATTATGGTTGCCGCTTTTGCTGGTTACGATAATGCCTTGAAAGCTTACGAAACTGCGGTAAAAAAGAAATATAGATTTTATACTTATGGTGATGCAATGCTGATAATTTAAAATAGCATTTTGCAAAGAGCAGTAGTTATAGTTGCAGGTGGTGTGGGTAGTAGAATGAATGCCGACATCCCCAAGCAATTTATAGCTGTAAACAAAAAACCTTTAATAGTTTATACGATAGCAGCTTTTGTTGAAATTGAAGATTTCAATTTTAGTGAGTTTGTTATTGTTTGTCATCAAGATTATATAAAGCAGTTAGAAGATATTTTATCTACTTATTTTAAAGGTGTTAACTTTATTTTAGTAGCAGGTGGCAAAAGTCGTTTCCAATCTTGTTTTAAGGGTTTAAAAGCTATTGCAGCGCGTGATAATAAATTGGTTGCCATACACGATGCGGCAAGGCCCTTAATTAGCAAGCAATTGATAAAAAGCGTTTTTGAAGCAGCGCAAATACATCAAACCGCTATACCTGTAATTAACTTTAAAGATAGTGTTCGGTTGATTGTAGAAGGTACAAATGATTCGAAAATTGTGGATAGAAGTAGACTTCGTTTGGTACAAACACCGCAATGTTTTAATCATACCAAATTACTACAAGCTTATGAAAATGCCATCAACAGTAATGAGCATAATTTTACTGATGATGCTTCTGTTTGGGAAGCATTACATCATCAAGTTTTTTTATGCGAAGGAGAAGCAAATAATATTAAAGTAACAACACCTTTTGATTTAAAGCTGGTAGAAGTATTGTTGCAGTTGTAAATTTGGTTGTTGATATTATATAACCTACAGTTAGAACTAAACCGACTCGCCTTTTCAATGTTGAATAAGCATATCAAACTAAAGATAACTGCGCAATAATAGCTAAAGCAAAAAAACCTTTTAAAAAGCGCTGTTAAGCTGATGTTTTAAACTAATCTACAAACTCTATCTTACGCATTCTAATGCTTTGTGGGGTAACTTCTAAATATTCATCTTCCCGAATGTATTCCATAGCTTCCTCCAACGAAAATTGAATTTTTGGTGCCAGTTTGGCTTTATCATCAGAACCAGAGGCCCGCATGTTGGTTAACTTTTTACCTTTTATAACGTTAATGGCCAAATCATTACCACGGCTACTCTCACCAATCACCATACCTTTATAAACAGCTTCACCTGGGGAAATAAAAAATTTGCCCCTATCTTGCAATCTATCAATGGCAAACGCTAATGCCTGACCAGCTTCTCTGCTTACTAAAGCACCATTAAAACGGTTTTGAATATCACCTTGTTTAAGCGGCTCAAAAGCACGGAAACGATGGGTCATAACTGCTTGGCCTGCCGTGGCTGTCAACATATTGGTTCGTAAACCAATTAACCCACGCGATGGAATATCAAATTCTAAATGCTGCATTCCACGTTTGCTTTCCATTATTAGCAACTCACCTTTTCGTTGGGTAACCAACTCTATTACTTTACCGCTATACTCGTCTGGCACATCAACAACCATTATCTCGTAAGGTTCCTTTTTTACGCCATCTTCTTCTTTTATAATTACTTGCGGATTACCAACTTGCAGCTCATAACCTTCACGTCGCATAGTTTCTATAAGTACAGATAAATGGAGAATACCACGTCCATAAACATTAAACTTATCTTCGGTATCAGTTTCTTCAACACGAAGCGCTAAGTTTTTTTCAGTTTCTTTAAACAAACGTTCTCTTATATGTCGAGAAGTAACAAACTTACCTTCTTTACCAAAAAATGGAGAGTTGTTAATAGTAAACAACATACTCATTGTTGGCTCATCAACTTTTATACGTGGCAATGCTTCCGGATTTTCAATATCGGTAATAGTATCACCAATATCAAAATTTTCAATACCCATAATGGCACAGATATCACCACTTCTTACGCTATCTACTTTTGTTTTTCCTAAGCCTTCAAAAACAAACAATTCTTTTATGCGTACTTTTTTCTGTACTTCTTTTTGTATAATCAAATAATCTTGTCCAGCATGCAAATCGCCTCTATAAATACGACCAATAGCAATACGGCCAGTAAATTTAGAAAAATCAAGAGAAGTAATATGCATTTGTGGCGTTCCTTCTTTATAAGGCGCTTCTGGTACATATTCCAAAATAGTATCTAATAATGGAAAAATGTTGTCGGTTTTTTCTTTCCAGTCGTGGTTCATCCAACCCAATTTCGAGCTACCAAAAATAGTTTGAAAATCTAACTGTTCTTCGGTGGCATCTAACTGAAACATTAAGTCAAACACTTTCTCTTGCACTTCCTCGGGGGTGCAATTGTCTTTATCAACTTTGTTTACCACCACAATTGGGTTTAAGCCCAACTCCAAAGCTTTACTCAATACAAACCGAGTTTGTGGCATTGGCCCTTCAAAAGCATCAACCAGCAGTAAAACGCCGTCCGCCATTTTTAGCACCCGCTCTACTTCGCCACCAAAATCGGCGTGACCAGGCGTATCAATAATATTAATTTTTACTCCTTTGTAGTTTACTGATACGTTTTTGCTTAAAATAGTAATGCCGCGTTCCCGCTCCAAATCATTATTATCTAATATAAGCTCACCGTGGTCTTTGCGGTCATCAAGCACTTCACAGGCGTGTATAATTTTGTCAACCAAGGTAGTTTTTCCGTGATCAACGTGGGCTATAATAGCTATGTTTCTGATAGATTGCATCCGTTCAAAAAAATTAGGCTGCGAAGGTAGTAGAATTACTAATGAATGGCATGTATTTTTTCATAGTTTTTAATTAATATTTTATTTTTTCTTTAAGATGCGTTGGTATTAAGGTTTTTGATAGATACGACCGTCATTAGTGCGCGTTAAAAAACCTTGGCCAATTAAAAAGCGGCGTAGTGATGCCGGATCTTCAAAAATGTGGTACTGATTCAAAATTTCGTTCACTTCTTTTTCATTGTAAATACGGTGGCTTTCAAACTTTTCAGCTAAATATTGAAGTATTAATGACTGCCTTTTCTTTTGTCGCTTACCTGGGTAGGCTGTCAATTTTCCACTATCGTTAAAATAACCTTTTAGGCTGCTGTATTGATTGGAAAGATCCATATTAATGAATTATCTTGTTGGTGTTTAGTAACGGTTAAAAAATAGGTTACGCATTTAGGCGAAGTTATATTTTGATAAATTATTACTTAAATTTAAAATTTTATTGAAAGCCCTACCCTATTTGCACTTGCCGAAATTTTTAACTCCGCTTTAGGTTTAGTGTAAGATGAATATTTTACTTTTAAGTTATATAACCTTACTGCTTCTAAGGCCTTTTTGTTTGCATTTGAATAAAGCGGAAAAGCTATAGCAGCAAACCCAACCCCTGCGCTAACCCAGCCCCAATTTACATCTTTTAAACCGCTCCCATCATTATCTGTAATGCCATCACTTATAGCCCAGCCAAGTATAAAACCACTTGTTGCAGCTAATAAATAAGAAAAATTTTTATTTGACTTTGCTTTCCTCATAAAGCCATAAGCTTTTGAATTGGGCTCTAATTTTTGTAGTAATTTACCCATATTCATTGGGGCGCCATTTAAGGTGTACTTATACCCGCTAAACACTTTTTCTACTTTAATCTCTTGGGCATTGCAATAGCCCATCGCTAATATAATTAAAGTGACTGTTAATATTGATTTAAACATTTCTATTTATTGTTATCTATTATTTAATTATTTAGACGAATGTATATTATTTAGTCTTCAATTATAATAAGAAAGTTATTTAGCGGAAAACCACTATTTTTTTATTTCATCATTACTAATAAGTAAATTAAAAATATGATGTCGTAGGTTTGTAGCATAATATTTAACCATCTAAAACAAACTATTTATGCAAACTAAATTTATGCTTTTTGCAATTGCTTTAAACATCCTTTTTGTTACCACCTTATTAGCTGAAAAAACCGACACTTTACCCAAAAACAAAATTACAGAAACTGAACTAAAGGCTGCCTATATTACTCACTTAGACAGTGTTGAGGCTTCTATTAATTACCAAACAGGTGAGGTTATTTTGCCTGGAAGTTTTGCCTCGGTAAAAATTCCGAAAGGTTTTAAGTATGTTGATGTAAAAGACACCAAAACCATTTTATTTGATGTTTGGGGCAATGTACCTTATACAGATGAAGTAAATGCGTTGGGCATGTTGGTGCCAGAAAATTTTGGTGTTAACAAAGATCTTACCTACGCCGTAGAAATGACTTTTGTTGATGATGGCTTTGTTAAAGATGACGAAGCAAAAAACATTGACTATGATGATTTGCTGAAAGATATGCAAGCATCTACCGAAGAAAGCAACAAAGAATTGCGAAAAATGGGGTACTCAACCGCAGAACTTATTGGTTGGGCTTCTGCTCCATATTATGATGAAGAAAACAAAAAATTGCATTGGGCAAAAGAACTTAAATTTGACGACACTACCGAAAACACATTAAATTACGCTATTAGAGTTTTAGGTAGAAGGGGTTTTATAGAACTTACTGCCATTAGTGATATGAGTGCTTTAAATGATGTAAATGAAGGTATTCCACCACTATTAGCATCCATTAATTTTAGCGAAGGGCATAAATATAGTGATTTTAACCCAAATTTAGATAAAGTTGCTGCTTACGGAATTGGTGGCTTAATTGCCGGCAAAGTTTTATTGAAAACAGGGCTTTTGGCTAAAGCTGGTTTAATACTTGCCAAATCGTGGAAAATAATTTTAATTGTTTTTGCTGGTTTGGGCGGTGCTATTACAAAACTTTTTAGAAGGAGAGAAAAAGAAGCACTTTAATGCATTTTTTTATACAAAAAGTTTACTTTTGCAGCTTTAAATAAAAACCGCACAAAATGGTTAATCCATTGATTTGTGGTTTACAGATGATTAATTCATTAAATATATATATATATGCCAGTAAAAATTAGACTTTCGCGTGGCGGTAGAAGTAAAAGACCTTTCTATCACATTATTGTAGCCGATAGTCGTTCTCCAAGAGATGGGAAATACATTGAACGCTTGGGTTCTTACAATCCACTTACCATACCTGCAACAGTTGAAGTTAACCACGAGCGAGCATTGCATTGGATAGATAAGGGAGCGCAACCTACAGATACTGCAAGAGCAATTTTATCTTATTCGGGTGTAATGTATAAAAAACATTTACAACGTGGGGTAAAAAAAGGTGCGCACAACCAAGAGCAAGCAGATGCTATGTTTGCCGAATGGATGGAAGCTAAGCAACAAAAAATTGAAGATCATAAAAATCGTATTCAGGCTGATAAAGATAAAGCCAATACAGATAGGATTACCGCCGAAAGTAAAATTAGAGCAGATAAATTAGCAGCACAACAACCACCTGCAGTTGAAGAAGCAGCCAAAGATGGTGTAACTGGTGAACCAACTGGCGATGCTATTGCAGATGCCATTAGCACATCTCAAGAAGCTAACGAAGCTTTGTTAGGTTTAGATAAAACTAAAGAAGCAGAAACACCAGCAGCGGCTCCGGCTCCAGTTGAAGCAACTCCTGAACCGGTGGCAGAAGTACCAGCTGCTGAACCAGAAGCGCCAGCTGCTGAGGCTGAGGCTGTTGCAGAGGCAGCACCAGCTACAGCAGAAGTTGCGAAGCCTGATGATTTGAAAAAAATAGAAGGTATTGGGCCAAAAATTGCAGAAGTATTAAATGCAGCTGGTCTTAACACTTATGCTGATTTAGCTGCAAAAAAACCAGAAGAGGTAAAAGCGTTTTTAGAAGCAGCAGCAGGTAATTTTGCAGCACACGATCCTGGTACTTGGCCAAAGCAAGCTCAAATGGCAGCAGATGGCAAGTGGGACGAATTGAAAACTTATCAAGATGTATTAGATGGCGGTAAAGAAGTCAGCTAATTTTATCTAAATAATAAAAAATATTAAAGCCTGTATTATTAATTTAGTGCAGGCTTTTGTTTTTAAATATGAAACAACTTACCAAAATAGGATACATATCAAAATCGCATAAATTAAACGGAGCGGTTCGGTTGGTTTTAAAAGAATATGCTTTTGTTAGCGATGCCATATCGCCCACCTTTTTATTTATAGAAATTGAAAAAACCCCTCTACCGTTTTTTATAGAAAAGATAGAAATTGTAAATGATAAAGAGCTAATTGTTAAATTTGAAGAGTTTGAAAGCAGAGAAAGTGCTGCTGGTTTAAAAAATGCAGCTATTTTTATAGATGAAAAAGAGGCCACGCACCAATGTTTTGTAATAGGAGAAAGTATTGAAGATAAATTGAACTTTGCTGGTTATGATTTGTATGACGAAAATGATAATTTAATTGCCAAAATTGAAGATGTTTATTTTATACCTAATAATACCTTAGCTGCAATTCTACTGAATAATGAAGAAGTGCTGCTTCCACTAAATGAAAAATTGATTACAAAATTAGATCGTAAAAAGAAAACCGTTCATTTAAAAATAGCAGATGGTTTATTTGATTTAGATCATACCAAAAATGAAGAAGAAGAATAAGTTATGCCAGTTTTATCAATTGATATTATTACCGTACTACCAGAGTTGTTAGAAAGCCCGTTAAACCATAGCATTATGCAACGCGCAAAAGATAAAAATTTGTTGGCGGTAAACTTGATTAATTTAAGAGATTATGGCAAAGGTAAACACAAGCAAGTTGATGATTACCAATTTGGCGGCGGTGCCGGAATGGTGATGATGATAGAACCGGTGGCAAACTGCATCAACGATCTTAAATCAAAAAAAAAATACGACGACATAATTTATATGTCGCCCGATGGGGAGTTGCTGAATCAAAGCATTTCTAATCAACTTTCATTAAAGAGCAATTTGCTTATTTTGTGTGGGCATTACAAAGGGGTTGACGAACGTATTAGAGAACACTTTATCACCAAAGAAATTTCTATTGGAGAATATGTAATATCTGGTGGCGAATTGGCAGCAGCCGTTTTGGTAGATTCGTTAGGTCGCTTAGTGCCGGGTGTTTTAAATAACGAAACTTCTGCTTTGTTCGATTCTTTTCAAGATGATACGATTGCTCCACCTGTTTATACCCGACCATCTATATTTAATGGCTGGGAGGTACCCGAAGTTTTGCTTAGTGGTAATACTGCAAAAGTTGAAGCTTGGCGAGAAGAACAAGCCGCACATAGAACTACAACCCGCAATAATAACTTAAAAAAGACCCGCAATTAATTAAACTGATATTGCAAAGCAACACCAAAGTTGTTTTTTAAATAGTTTTGTTTGGCAGCAGCCCAAAATTCTTGTTTTATTTCGGGTATTAAATTCATTTCAAAAGTAGCAGCAATATTTAATTTTGGTTTTACCCAATACTGTAACTCAAAAGCTGGCCCTGCTTTAAACTTATTATAACCATAGTTGGTAGCTAAGGCTCTAAAAGTATAGGCCTCATTTGCATCTAAAAAATCAAAGGTAGTATTACTTAGTATGTAACGTTTACCAAATAAACCACCAGCCATACCCAAACTTTTAATAGGAAAATAACTCAACATCAATTTTACACTAACTCCTTTATAGTTATTATTATAATTAATTTCATCAACTATGGCTCTTTGCGTTACATCATTAAAAGATGGGTCTTGTTCAATGATAACTATTTCAGAGGGATCAATTGGTACATTGTAGCGTACCTCATATTTAGTATTAATGGCTTCGTAATTATAAGCAACACTTCCGATAAGCATAAATTTATTTGAAAAATTGTAGTTGGCAAATAAACCGGCCCGTACACCAGAAGCATCTTTTAAATTAGTGTTTAAACCTACTGTAAAACCAAAAGTAAATGCTTTTTTGGTTTGCCATATTTTACTAATTGGCGTGTCGTTAAGTAAAGTAGTTAACTCGTAATTAGGCGCTTCATTACTTAGCTCAGCTGTAACCATTGGCAAAAAATTGATCGTATTATCAATTGCAATAATTTCTTTATTGTTAATATTTGATGCTGATGATGATGCTTTCATACCTACAATAAAATTACTATTTAAAGTAGCCTCGTTTATATTTACAGTATTTTTACTAGCAATTAAATTTATATTTGATGCTGAATTTGAGCTTTCTATTGCATTTGATTTAGTGACTAAGGTTTCTTTTAAATTAATACTTGTGGCGGGTTTATCCCAATTTTTAGCAGCAGCAGCAATTTCATATTTAGTAGCTCTTTCACTAACATTACTTTTTGTCAATTGACTTTCTGTAAGCTCAATTTGAGTAAGTTTATTTACTTTTTGTGGTATCACATTATTAAAAGGTTTAGTGGCTGCTTTGGTCAAAGAATTGCCCTCATTATCTTTTACTGTAGCAATGTTGTTTTCACTTCTTATTGTTGATGTAGTTAAATCTTCTTCTTGCGTACTAATATTATTTATATGATTTTTGTTAGTGCTAATTTCAGTTAATGCTTTTTCAATATTTTTTGCTTCACCTGCAGCAGTAATTGTATTATCTATCTCTTGACTATGTAATGTTGTATTTGCAATAGCGGAGTCTAAATTTTTAAATTTAAAACATTGGTAGCCGGTAAACAAAAGTATTGCAACTGCAAGGCCAACAACGCTCCAAATTTTATTTAAATACCAAGGCTTTTGCACAGGCAATTCACGGTCTAATTGATGCTGCATTTTATCCCAAGCTTCGCTTAAAAATTGTTCATTTATATCATATTTATTCATCTTTTTCATTGTGCGAACTTCATTGCCTTATTACTTTTATAAATCAAATTTTGCAATAGTTTTCGTGCGTTTGATAAGTGCCATTTTGAGGTACCTTCACTTATAGAAAGTGTTTTGGCAATTTCTTTGTGAGGGTAACCTTCAATGGCATAAAGTTGAAATACTTTTTTGGTATTATCAGGTAATTGATCAATTAAAGTGACCAAATCTTCTAAATACAAATTATTTAGGGGTTCGGCATTTATGGCTTCTTCTTTATCTTCAAACACCATAAAGTGAACATATTTATTGTGTTTTTTAAAATAATCGCTTAAGCTATGAAAAACTAATTTGCGTAGCCAACCCTCAAAAGATCCTTTATAAGAGTATTTATCTATTTTTTTAAAAACCCTTAACATCCCATCGTTTACAATTTCCATTGCTATGTCGCGGTCGGTGGTATATTTATAACACATCTGCATCATTTTGCCAAAATACTTTTTATACATTAACTCTTGAAACCGACGATCGTTTTTTAAACAGCCGTTGATCAAATCAATATCAGTATATGTGGCAGATTTTATCAATGCTTAAAATAGCGAATATAATAGTTTAAAAAATTACGCCTGCCCTAACTGCAAAGCGGTTGTATACCAAATCGTTTTCAACACTAACGTTAGCCATATTCCACCAAGCTGGTACATTTTCTATATTATAAACATAGTTTGCTTTTTGAAACTTGTATCCAAAATCTAAAGTAAAATTAACATTGGTTTTGGTACTAAAATGCAAGCCCAAAGCAGGGTAAAGCATAATACCTCCGGTAGCATCTATCATATTTTGTTCATCATCTTTTAAAGCAAAACCATAACCAGCTTGTGCCTTATACATTACACTTACTACATTTTTAGTTAAATGACCTCTAAGATCAGCAAAAACGGGTAAAATTGTTTCGCCACTATCTAAGTAGTAATAATCTGCTCCAACTCCAATACCTGCACCTATCCATCTGTTAATTTGGTAGCCGCCAACCAGCTGAACACCCATTCCTCTATCAATTTCATTCACTTTCTCTTCTAAATTTGCATTGGTAACGTAAGCACTTTTACCCATTAACATGGCGTAGTTGGCCTCAAAATAAAGTTTGTTATGGTATGAAAATCCGTTATTGTTTACATCACTTTCAAAACTATTATTTTGAGGTATTGTTGCGTTATGTGAAGATACTATTTGTTTGATGTGCTTATCTTTTATAGTTTTAGTAATATTTGAATTTAACTGTAAAATTAACTTATCACCTTCTATATATTTTTTAATTACGCCTTCAAAAACGCTACCATCTTTTAAAGTAATGGTATGCGTTTCGGTTGACGAACCATTTTGAGCATAAGTGTACATACTACTAAAACAGAATATTAAGCTAAGGAATATATATTTTATTTTTCTCATTATTTAATCAATTTTGATGTTAATTTTCGGTTCTTACTCTTGCTCAACTGCTATTAAACTTAGTTCTTTTAAATTTTCCGGATCGCTTATATCGTATTGATAAAAACCATCTGCACCAATTACCAACAACACATTTTTGCCCGGTAATGCAATAGCATCATAGGTATTAATATCTTTTATGTGTTGTAATTGGTTTTGATCAATCGCATTTACATCTGCAATATCAAATACTTTTAAACCACTTGCGCCATCGCATAAGTACAGTTCATTATCTCTCACCGCCAAACCATGTGGATTATCCATCGGGTATGTTTTTACTAATTTAGGATTCAATAAGTCGGTAATATCAACAACATCTAATTGGTTATCAAAACCTTCGCACCAAGTACCATCTCTAAGAGTAACAAAGGCATAATTATCTTTTACTACAACTGGGTCGCAAGCACGGGCATGGGTAAAACGGCCCAATGGCATGGGTTCTATTGGGTTAGCATTGTCATAAATAAACATTCCACTTGCCGAACCAATAAACAATTTATCTTTATAAGGGAACAGGGTTTCAATACCGCCCGAAACGTAAAAGGTATTTAAAAAGATTGGGCCTTCTTCTTTATTTCTTAAATCCAAAATATCAACTTTATTTTGATCAATAACATACAAATAACAATCAAAAATGGCAAAACTTGCCATTGAACCAGCTACACCAGCTGGCTGACTAGTATTTCCTTGTGGTCCCACAGGTCCATCGCTTTCAAAATCAACAAAAATATCATCGGTAGGAAGCCACATATTTCCATTTTCATCAGTTATAATTTGGGTGCCGACACGTGGATCCGTACAATTCAATTCTAAGGTATCTTCAACTACTACATAATGAGATAAGTAATTACCATTGCCATCATTTTGCTTGTCAAATATTTTTTCTGTTCTATTTAATAGTTTTGGAGCGATAGGGTTACTGATATCAATGGCCAATAAATCCGTAACATTATCTGCATACAAAATACCTTCTTTAACCGCCATATCAACATTACCCGTAATTGGTATAAAGCTAATTTTTTGCGGATTACCGTTATCGCTATTGTTTATTATATGAATACCTTCGTATAGTTCGTTAATAAAAATATAATTACCATAAGCGTATATTTTACCTGGCTTTTTTAATGCCCTAGCTTCTTCTGCTTTAAAATCGGTTCTAAAATTGCTTTCAGCAACCCAAACCGCTTCTTGCTTTACAAAATATTGAGTGCCAGTACATTCATCTTTTAAACAGCTTTGCAAAAAACACACCATTGTTGCAAAAATTGTTACTATTAAAATTCTTTTCATCTTATTTTATCTTCGTTTTGTTCTAAAATTTTAAGTTAATTAGGGTGTTTATTCCCTCTCTGTTTCTATAGACTTAAAGATAATTGAAAAAGGTTGGTGAAATTGTAGTTTATTTTGAATTTATTTGCACTTACAAAATCTTAAACAAAAAAATGATAACAGATACTATTGTTATGGTACGCCCTAAACATTTTTCTTACAACAAACAAACCGCTGCTTCTAATGCTTTTCAAAACGAAGCCAAAGCTATTGAGTTGCTTAATATTGAACAACAAGCATTAAAAGAATTTGATGAATTAGCTAATAAACTGAAAAATGAGGGTGTTAACGTGTTGGTGTATGAAGATACGGATAAACCATTAAAAAGTGATGCCGTTTTTCCTAACAATTGGTTTACCACACACACCAATGGCACAATTTGTTTATACCCAATATTTGCAGAAAATAGAAGAACAGAAAGAAGACTTGATATTGTAGAAGATTTAAAATTAAAGTTTAAGTACAATACTGTTGAAGACTTTAGTTATTTTGAAATTGCCAAGCAATACTTAGAAGGAACTGGTAGTTTAATATTGGACCGTAGCAATAAGTTACTATATGCTTGCCTTTCTCCACGAACCGACAAAGAAGCTGTTGAAACAGTAGCTCAAAAATTAGCTTATCAACCCATAATTTTTAATGCTGTTGACCGAGGCGGAAAAGCGATTTATCATACTAATGTAATGATGTCGTTAGCTGAAGAATTTGTAGTAATATGCTTAGTTGCTATACCCAACCAAAAAGAAAAGCAACAACTATTAAATCACTTTGCCGATACTGGAAAGATGGTAATTGATATCACTTTTGAGCAAATGGAACAAATGGCAGGTAATATTATTCAACTAAAAAATACAACTGGCCAAAAAATAGAAGTAATGTCGCAAACTGCCTTAAATGCCTTTACAGATAAACAGTTGACGCAAATTTTAATGACCAATAAAATAGTACATAGCAACATTAGTACCATCGAAAAATATGGTGGTGGCAGCGCCAGATGTATGATAGCTGAAGTGTTTAAACCATAGCAAAATTAATCACATCCCTCTTCTATTTTCACACTAAAGTTATTAGGTATTTTAGTGGTAAAGCCATTATTTAGCTGAATTCTTTGGCCAGCTTTATATTCAATATCTGCAGTTATAATAGCGGTAGAAGTAATAGTATTGCTCGCTTTGTAAACTTCATCATTCGATTGATTGCCTTGCAAGTTTAAATTTTCGGTACAACAACCAATGGTAAATTGATTAGTTACGCTTGCACCCAAATTATCGGTTACTACAACCGAGTAAGTACCTTCTGCTAAATTGTTTATTGTTTCGGTAAAAGCACCCTGTGCCCAAAATATACCGTAGTTTCCAGAACCACCACTAATATTTAAATCTACATTTCCATCCGTTTCTCCACAAGTAGGCGGGGTTATGGCAGCATCAATAATAATATCTTTTGAAGATCCTGAATTTATAACCTCCTTAGTGTTATTATTTTGAATAAAAGCAATGGTGTAAACTTGGTTAGCATCAAAACTTGAATGTGTTAAATTATTAGTATCATATTGAAAGGTTTGGCTTACTGTTCCATTTAAAGCAGCAGGGGTAATTGGGTCGCCATTTTCTGATGTTAAAAATTGCCATAATACATTATGGTGTTCGGTTAAACCATTTTGAGCATCGAAATTAACTAATTCTACCACAGCGGTTACAAATAAACGCCAATCTCCCGCAGGAAGTGTTTCAAATGACTTTACATTAACAGTTACCGTTTTAGTAGTAGAAAAGCCACTTTCACTAACCGCTATTCTTAGTGCACTATATTGGCCTATATTACTATCAATTAAATTTTGCGTTAACATACCAGATCCTGTATTTTGTTGTGTACCATTAGTAAAAGTACGTGGCGTACCACTAACAGCATTGTATGTTCTTCTTGCTAAATTATCAGTTGGGTTGGCATTATAAAACGGACATTGTGGATAAGGCACGTTAGGATGAACACTAATTAAATGCACATCTGCTTTGTTTGCAAGATATGTTTCAATTGCCGGAGGATCATAAAAGGCACACAAGCCACACCAAGTATTGGTAAACAACTCAACAGAAACATATTTTTTTACTTGTTGTGTTTGTGCAATAGAAAGCAACATACTTAAAGTGCATAAAATGAGTAGACCAAATTTTTTCATTTTTTTGCTAAGATAAATACTTACAGCAAAAAATGTCGGCTAAAGGCTTTTTTTACATTACCTCCATTAAAAAATTATAAAACATAAAATTAAACACGCAAAGGAAACAACCCAAACTACCCTAATTACTACTTTTTAGTTTAATTCTTAAAAAAATAAAAAAGAGAGCAAATAAAATTTGCTCTCCACACTATTACTCAATAATAATTTTCTCCGAGTTAATTTCTAACGCATTACGAGTTTCTACTAAATATACTCCTTTTGCTAAGTGGCTTAAATCCAACTCAAATAAAGTGTTTTTTATATTATTTACAGTTTGCTGATGATGTAATTTACCATTAATATCAAATACTTCAATGCTATGTTCCACATCAATAGCGTTTGATAAATTTACATAAATTTTACCTTGGGTTGGATTAGGAAAAACAATTAATGGATCGAAAAGCGAAAGGCCATCAGCCAAACGATAGCTTTGAACATTAATTACTAAGGTTTGAGTTTGGATACAATCACCGCTTTGTACATTATAAAAAACTTTGTTTAAACCTGTTTTTTTAGGGAAGAAATAAAAATAATTTTGTCCATTAGCAGCACCGAAACGTAATATATTTTGACCAGTCCAATAACCGTTCTCGTTCTCTTCTACCATATCCATTAAGTTAAAATACTCGCCTAATTTTACACTTGGCATTTCATTTTTTAAAACAGCACTTGGTGTTGGGTTAATGTTTAAGGTAAACAAAACAGGTTCACTATCACAACGAAAATAAGGCTTTTCTTCAGAATAATAAAGCTCTTGCACTACTTTGGTAACCCAAAATTTATGCGTGCCGGTAGCTGCGGTGTTTATTCCTAAATGTTCGCCAAAGCAAAGCACAGTCGAATTTTCGCAGCTTCCAATAAATTCTCCAACAGATCCATTGTTATCAGCATAAAAAAAGTAGTTATCGAAATAGGATTTCACCAATACAATTGCTTCCTCACCTTGGCAAATATTAATAGTAGTATCAATAGCTGGAGGAACTGCTATTTTGGCTGGCATATAATATCGTTGGCCACATTGAACCCTGTTACCATCAGCATCTGAAAAATAGTAAGTATAAGAGTAAATGGAATATTGACTAAAATGAGATACATCATCTCTAAATGAAAAATTTATGTCGTTTGCAGGGGTAACATTATCTGTAATATCAAACTCTGCTAACGTTAAAGCACGTGGCACTTTAGTTGACTCGCACAGGTATATATCTCTTTGTGGGCAATTTATTTCTGGCTTCTCACAATCGAAATAACAACTTCCATCGTCTGATTGTGCTGCCGACCTGTAGTTACAAGCATCTGGCGCAGTGCATCCATAAACAACGCCACAAGGGTTTGCAAAAAACGCTGCAAATGGAATTACTGCATTAGAAATATTGTCAAAATTACTAACTAAGCCATTTTCAACACGAGTAAAAGAAACATTATAACTACTGTCAGTTTCTGGTTTGCGATAGTCCCCTATTACTTCCCATTCATTTTCTATTTCGTCAATTAGCGCTACAATACAAAAAATTGTATCTCCTATCTCGCCATATTGTTTAGTAAAACCGCTACCATAATAATGGCAATCATCATCTGGGTCGCTCCTTACTTCAGTTCCATCCCAAACAGTAATTAAATTTCTACTTTCATCCCCTCTAATGTTTGATAAAATATTCAACTCAACACTTTGGTCGCTTTTACTGGCAATTGTGGCGGCAAACATATTCATATCTGCAAAGCGAGCTTGGTTAGAAGTTTGGCAGAGTGCTGCAAATACAGGATCGCAGGCAAGCATTGCATTAATGGTGAAAATAGAAAGTAATAAAAAGGTTAATAATAATTTCATAATCTACAACTAGTTGAGCAATAAAGATATAAGTTTTTGAGCTAAAGAAACAGTTTGGCTGTAAATTTCATAATCATTTAACTTATTTAAAGTAAAATTAATGCTAAGCAAGCACATAAAATTTCTCAAAAATAAAAAATCGTTAGTAGTTATATTTTAGAAGCGAAACGATTGCCCTTCGCAAAAATTTTGGTCCCGCCATCCGTTCAAATACCATTTTGCTTTGCTGCATTGCCTGCCCTGCAAATGGTATAAACACTTCTGTCGGGGCTATTTTTCTGGCTTCGCTCGGTTGTAGTTACCTTTTAAAAAACTTATTTAAAAAAATTGTCATCTTCTAAAACTAAATCTGCTACCATATTTTATGCTGTTGCCAAATAAAATTAAATTGTTTTGAAAAAACAAAAAGTGATATAATTAACCACGGCGGAGCGCTGTTTCTATTATAGCCCCAATTGCAGCGGTTATGCCGTTTACGCAGTAACGGCATTTGAGCGGAAAGTGGGAGTGTTGTTTATGCGAGTGACAAGGTTTCGCTTCAAAAAAATATTTTAGCACAATTTTGTTTTGTCAGCAAATAAAGCCTAACTATTCAACACAAATTTATATATTTAAGCACTAATTTAATTTACAATACCGTATTAAGTTTAAAAATATGAGCAAAAGGATTTTAGAAGTTAAAAATCTTAGAACAGAATTTCATACCGAAGAAGGAATTGTACGTGCAGTAAACGATGTAAGTTTTACTTTGGATAGGGGCGAAACGCTCGGTATAGTTGGAGAGTCGGGTTCAGGTAAATCGGTAACTTCACTAACTGTAATGAAGTTGATACCGATGCCGCCAGGTAAAATTGCAGGTGGAGAAATTTTGTATCATCACCCTAATGGCACGGTGGAAGATATTGTACAAATAAGCGAGCCAGAAATGCGCAAGCTAAGAGGTAACGAAATTTCTATGATTTTTCAAGAACCGATGACTTCTTTAAATCCAGTTTTTACTTGTGGCAATCAGGTAATAGAAGCAATAATTCTGCATCAAAAGTTATCGAAAGTTAAAGCAAAACAAATAGCTATTGACTTGTTTGACAAAGTACAACTGCCTAATCCTAACCGTATTTATGATGCTTTTCCACATCAATTAAGTGGTGGCCAAAAGCAACGAGTAATGATTGCAATGGCCATGAGTTGCAACCCCGGTATATTAATTGCCGATGAGCCAACTACTGCGCTCGATGTAACGGTACAAAAAACAATTTTGGAGTTAATGAACGATCTTAAAAAAAAGATTGAAACTTCTATTATTTTTATAACCCACGATTTGGGAGTGATTGCCGAAATTGCCGACAGAGTATTGGTAATGTACAAAGGTAAAATTGTTGAGCAAGGAAGTGTTTGGGATATTTTTTCTAATCCGCAACACCCATATACGAAAGGATTGTTAGCTTGTAGGCCACCTTTAGGTAAGCGATTGAGTAAGTTGCCAACCGTTGCTGATTTTATGAAAGAAGCACCAGATGGCACTATTACACAAGTAGAGGCATCGGTGCAAGAAATGATTGACAAGGTGACCATAAGCCCGCAACAAACTAAAGATCGTTTTGCACGATTAGAAAAGTTAGAACCAGTTTTGAAGGTTAGAAATTTAAAAACTTGGTTTCCTACCAAAACAAGTTTGTTTGGTAAGCCTTTAGAGTATGTAAAAGCGGTTGATGATGTTTCCTTTGATGTTTACCCTGGTGAAACTTTAGGTTTGGTAGGCGAATCTGGTTGTGGCAAAACTACCTTAGGTAGAACTATATTACAATTGGTAAAACCAACTGAAGGCAGTGTAAGTTATAAAGGCCAAGAGTTAACCACCATGACGAACAAAAATTTGAGAGCATTGCGAGAAAATATGCAGATTATTTTTCAAGATCCATATTCATCGTTAAACCCACGTTTAACAATTGGCAATGCTATAATGGAACCTATGCAAGTACACGGCAAATTAAGTAACGATAAAGAACGACGTGAAAAAGTGGAGTTTATTTTGGAACGGGTTAATATGCAAGGATCTCATTTTAGTCGCTATCCGCACGAGTTTTCGGGTGGGCAACGGCAACGTATTTGTGTAGCAAGGGCCTTGGCTTTAGAGCCTGATTTTATTATTTTAGATGAATCGGTTTCTGCTTTAGATGTTTCGGTACAGGCACAAGTATTAAATTTGTTGATTGAGTTAAGAGAAGAATTTAAGTTTACCTATATTTTTATTTCGCACGATTTATCTGTAGTTAAATTTATGAGCGATAGAATGATTGTAATGAATAAAGGTAAAATTGAAGAGTTGGGCATTGCAGACGATATTTATTCAAAACCACAAAGAGAATATACGCAAAAGCTAATTTCTGCTATACCAAAAGGCGATTTGGAAGATATAAAAGTTAGAAAAGATATTACCTCGTTTTCCCATAAGAGCTAATGAAAGTATAGTATTCTATAAAAATTTTTATAATAGAAGCAAACGTCGCAACCATCTTAAACCAGTGCAAAGGCGAATATCTTAACCAAATACCTGCGAGAGTATTAAGTTCAATAACACAACACAAGCCTTTGCTAGTCTACAATAGGAAAACTGCTTGAAAGTAGTAAGTTAAATCCTTATTAATTTAAAATATTTAAACTTTCTAAAAATTTTGTTTACATTTGTTCTGAAAAATTAAACGAATATTCCTTATGAAAAATACTTACCCTTCTATGCCATGTAATGGCATGTTGCTCCTTAGTATAGTCTTCTTTTTTAATGTACTAACTATTTTTGGGCAAACTACTCAAGAACCTCGACCCAACAATTGGTGTAGTGCAATTGATGTATCAAGAACAACAATACCCGAAGGCCCAGTAGATAGAATACCAACCTGTGATAATTGTATTGGTTTAACAGAAAGTTGCTATCACCCTACTGCTTTAAACGGAGCGGAAGACTGCGATTTTGATTTACCAACTTGCACTTGGCGATTGCCTATGCAATACCATGTTTTAACAAGTGGAGGTACTTACCCTGGCAATGCATCTATTGATGCAACAATAGATGCTGAAATGGCAGCCATCAATGACGTATACAGTCAAATTGGTGCAGAATTTTTTGTATGCAGTCCTACTAATTTTATAGCTGACCCAAACGGTGGTGATGGAATTTGGACTTCCAGCACAGATGATGATTTACAAGGAGGCAATATTACTAATGCAAATGATGTGCCTGGAGTAATAAATGTTTATTTGGTAGATGGTTTTTCTAATGGAATTTGCGGTTATGCTTACTTGCCAACAACCAATGTAAATGTAGGCTTAAACCACATGGTTTATTCCTATCAAAATGCAGGTTGTGGTTTTGGAACAGGTTCAACCAGTATTCACGAAATAGGTCATTTCTTAGGCTTATACCACACACATACTGATGACGACCCTGCTACACCTATTGATGAATTTACAGATGTCGCCTCTCAAGAAAACCCTGCCGGTGGCGGTGCTTCAGATGCTAATGTGTACTGTGCTGATTGTAATGTTGCCAGCCCTGTAGGGGATTGTATTTTTGATACAGAACCTGACCCGATGTTACAAGGAGGCGACTGCTCTGGTTGCTGTCCCTGTCCAGGAAACTGTTATGTTGATCCTTGTGGCGGTGGTTGTGGATATGTTGGCCCTGCTGGTTATAACCCTCAATTAGATAACTTTATGAGCTATACGCCATTTGGTCCTAATCAATGCGGTGGAGGTCAATTTACTCAATGCCAATTAGCTAAAATGAACGACGAACTCAACTATTGCAAAGGAACAACACTTGATGGTTGTATGCCCGACCCAGTTGATATAGCCGATATGGCAAGTGTGTGTAATAATGCGCCAATAGCTAATTTAACCACCACCACAACAGGTACTCCTTTTATGGCAGAATGTTTTGCTTGGTGGGATGTTGCAGCAGGCGGTATGCCCATACAAGAAGGAGCTAACTTTACACCTCCAATACCAACTCAACCCGATGGATGTTTTACCCCAGGCACTTATACTTTTTGGGTATCAAATGCTAATATTTTTGAATGTACAACGGTAGAAAGTAATCGTCAAGAATTTTCAATAACTATAGTTAATTGTGGAGCTTGCTCTGTTGTTCCACCCTGTGATGCAATGGCAGGCGAACCCAATACTGCTGAAGCAACAGCTTGTGCAGCTGGTACCGGCCCCGGTATGGCTGGTGAATTAGATGCCAGTGCAGTTGATTTAAGCACTATTTTTTCACCAGCAACGGGCACCGATGTTGTTACAAATTATGTAGTTTTCGACCAAGCTACGGGCGAATTTGTTGGCGCATCAGCCAATGCTATAACAGATTTAGCAGCTTTGGGTTGTAGCGGTACCGTTTGTATAAAACAAGTTGCCTATTCGCAAGCAACCTTAGATGTTATAACAACAGCAGTTGA
>Ga0209831_1000386_pt1 | contig 42223 bp, 42 predicted proteins | sample Maine_Asex4_meta_FD_187451 | JGI IMG/M metagenome (GOLD analysis project Ga0209831, IMG submission 187451) | Marine algal microbial communities from Maine, USA - Maine_Asex4_metaG (SPAdes) (version 2) | ecosystem: Host-associated > Algae > Red algae > Unclassified | place: Maine, USA | collected... | reverse complement strand
GAACTCTCGCCTTGCGAGAAATCCGAGTTGCAAATGCCCCTACGCAAACAGCGCTTCTCGCTTGCTTACCTCATTAGTGCCGCGCTAAACTGATAACATGTCAGATGAGAATGAACCCGAGATAGAGCTAGAGCTAGAACAAAGCGATGAGGTGCCGCCGCACGTGGATGTGCTGGAACCAGAGAGTATTGTACGTGCAGGCGTAGGGATGAAAACTGTGCTTGTACTTTCTGTACTGGCTGCGCTCACTGGAGCCTTTGGCGGCGCCGCCATATCGCAGGCGTTTAATCTGAAGTCGCCGGGGGATGACAAGGTGCGCTCTCAGCTTGAGAGTTTCTCACAGGATAAAGACTCGCTTCGCCGCGAGGTGAGCCAACTCGAAGATACGGTCAATTCCCTCAAGACACAGAAATCTGTAGACCTAACACCGCTGAAAACTCGCCTGAAAGACTTAGAGCTGAAGAATTCAGAGCAGGAAAAACGTATAAATTTGCCGGGAGATGCAGACGGTAACAGTAGCGCTTATGCCGATATTGGCGCGCGTGTGGAAGCGCTTGAAAATAGCCCGGCTGCGCAGCAATCAGGAAATGTTCTTCCTGATGACATTTTAGGACGCCTAGAAGCTCTGGAAAAACAAGGGCCGAATACGGACCTTAACGAGATTGCTGACCGTCTTGACCGTCTCGAAGTGCAGAGCCTTAAGAAAGCGCCGCAAGCCGCTGTCGCTGTTGCGCCTGTAAAGACGGTCATTATTCCGCCCTTCCCAAAGGACGCTGTGCTCGAAGTTGCGGCAAGTTCAGGGCAGGGCAATTGGCTAAACCGGGCCCTCGATAAACATGTCCAAATCAGAGACGCTGATGAAGCCTCGCCTGCCGCACTTGTCGATCAAATTCAAACTCATCTTGATGCGGGTGAGTACAGCGAAGCGCTCGCGATATTTGACACATTACCGTCTAAATCCCGCTCAGCTGGTAAAGCGTGGCGCGATGCTGTCGCCGCAAACATAAAGGTTAATCCATGATCCGTTTTATCATTGTTCCTCTCGTCCTTATCCTACTTCTGCTGGCGGGGCTTTTTTATGTGGGCGACGAAGAGCGCGTGCAATTCATTGGGCTTGGCCGTAATTTAGATATTAGTCTACAGTTCGCGATTATCGGCGCGATCGCCGGCGTCATCGCTCTTATCGCGTTGTGGTCACTCATCGGCTGGCTCTGGCGTCTTCCGGGGCGGGTTAAATCCGGAGTTGGCCTCCGCCGCCGCAACCAAGCCTTAGATGCTTGTGAAGAGGCTCTTATTGCGGGCGCGGAAGGCGACGCAGGGCGCGCGCGTAAGAAATCTGAACGGGCACGCGCGCTTATCAAGAGCGAGGCGTTGGGCCGGATGATTTCGGCGCAATCAGCCGAAGCTGCGGGCGACTCCGAAGAAGCGGTCTCGCAATACACAGCGATGCTGGATGATGAGCGTACGGTCACAACAGCGCAGCGCGGCCTCGCCAAACAGATGCTAGCTTCAGGTGATCTTGCCGGAGCTATTACTCACTCTAAAACAGCCTATGCAGATAATAAAAATGCGAAATGGGCGTTTGAAACTTTATTGCAGGCGCAGACGGCGGATTACCGTTGGCACGCCGCGAATGAAACTTTGACGATAGGCGAAAAGCGCAAACATATAGAGAAAGATGTTGCGCGCCGTCGCCGCGCCGTTCTTTTAACTGCCGAAGCTGACAGGCTTGATACGGGTGGACAAGCCTCTGAGGCCGCTGACTTGGCCGTCATGGCCGCGGGCGAAGCGCCTGAGTTCGCACCCGCCACGGCTCTCGCCGCACGTCTTTTGAAATTACGCGGCGATGGTAAAAAGGCCGCGAGCCTAATCGAGAAGGCCTGGGCGCAAGCCCCGCATCCCGCGCTCGCAATTGCTTACCGTGATATTTATAGCGCCGAGTCGCCCAAGACCCGCGCGAAACGTGTGGCCGGTCTTATCAAAGCTAATCCGTCCCACCGCGAGAGTGTTATTTTTGGCGCGGAAGAAGCGCTTGGTGTCGGCGATGCTGTAAGCGCATGGTCTTCATTGGCCCCGCTTTTGAAAGAAGACGCGCCAAGTTCTCGTCTCTGTGCTTTGGCCGCTGAGGCTGAAGGCATGCTCAATAATAGCTCGGATGCCCGTGTATGGCTTGAGCGCGCGGCAACTGCGCCTGCCGAAGCTGATTGGTCAGATTTAGATCCTGAAGGAGACGCCTTTGATTACACGGATCAGGATTGGCGCCGTTTGGTCTTTACATTTGGCGAGACGGGCGAGCTTATTCATCCGCGTTTCGAAGTGGGCGCGCCCCGCCGCAAGCCCATCTTGACATTGATCCCTGACGTTGAGTCCGAAGTCGTAAAGGAGGAAGGTGTGGTCGACGTGCCTCTGCGCCAGCCCGATGATCCGGGTCCGATTTCCAGAGGTATAGATAAAGGTGATCTCGCTGACCGTCTCGATAGCCTCTTGGGCGATCCGCCTAAGAGTTAGCCATCAGGCTTTAATTACTCTTTGGGCTGAATATCAATCTCGACGTCATCATCTGTATCCATTTCGATAATTATACGCGTACGTTTTTTGCCGTTCTTGATAATCACGTCTTTCTCGACATTCATATTTTTACCAAGGCCTTCTATAGAGATAGCTTCGTTCATTCGGCCTTCGCGTTTGATGTTCAGGCTCCCGAGTGTTTCGCCGTCAAAGCGTAGGGTGAGGCCGTCATCATCTGTGTCGACTTCAATATTTTCTGCCAAACTGATAACCATGTCCGCCATGTTTTCGAGGACGTCAGACTCCGCAAGCATGTTTTCAAGCGCCTTGGCCGCTGCGCGTATATCGTCTGCATTTTCAGCGATAGTATCGCCTTTAAATTCGGGAAAACTTGTATTAGCCGTAGCGCGCTCAATACCTTCAACCACATGATCAGCGTGTTTTTTAAAATGTTTTTCAATATTTTGAAGAGATTTAGGCGTTTCAATAACTTTGGGTTTTTCTGTCTTTTTGATTTCTACGTCTTTTGAATCTTTGTCATCTAGTATGTGACTTTCAGAATTATCTTCAGAGTGATCTTCAGAATGTTCATGATCATCTTCAATCACAATTTCATCTTCGGCATCGCCAAAGTAGGGCCAGGTCTTTTTAGCTGGTTCCGCCTTCGTTTTTCCGTGTGGATGAGCGAGTGCAGTTGTTCCGGATAGGGCGACAAAGGTGGCGGCAAGAATAAAAATATGTTTCATGAGTAATCTCCGTAATCCGATACAGTTTAAGCCTGCGGCCTAATCAAGTAAATGGCAGTGCGCAGATGGAAAAATGGTTTCGCCTCACGTGCGACTATCGTATGAGAGGCACATGAGAGACCTCTTTTTCTTTCCCCTAGCGGCGCTTTTTGTGGCGGGGATGATTTACTTCGCACTGAGCATGGGCGGCGAAACGGAAACCCGCAGTGATGCGGATGTCCTGCGCGATGGCTATGTTTTGTCCGGGCTTGACTTTTCCGCTTTAACAGCGGCGGCGGGGACGAACTTTATTGTGCCAGACGAGACGCAAATAAATGTAAATTACGTGGTTATGTCAGCCCAAGTTCCACGAGAGGGCGGGCCGGCTTCACTCGGAGTTTTCGCTACGCTAGGCCCGCAATACGAAAAGGTTTTCGCTGACCGCACCATTGAAATTACTGTCCGTGCCCGCCAAGGGCAGGTCAATCCATCTGAGAATTTTGAGATGGGGTATTACACATTGGATGCTGGCGCGAGCGGCTGGAAAGAATTTGAGATTACGGAAAATTTTGAAGACTACGCGTTCAGGTTCAAGCCGGGCCTACCGCAGGACGAAGCTGAGATTGATTATCTTGGAATTTGGCCCTCGCCGAGCGGCGAGAGTAAATCTATAGATGTGGAGCGCATTACTGTGAAAGTGGTGCAGCCTTAGCCCTTCGTAAGAGACTTCACGAAAGCCCGGGCTTGCTCCCCAATTTCAGGATGATCGACGGCGAAAGCCGCAAAAGCTTCAAAATAACCATATTTAGAGCCGCAATCATAATCCTGACCTTCATATTCATAGGCGTGGAAACCTTGCTCAGCCATTAGGCGTGCCATGGCGTCGGTCAGCTGGATTTCATTTCCCGCGCCGGCCGCTTGATCGGAGAGGAGTTCCATAATCCGGGGCTGCAAAATGTAGCGGCCTGTGATTTTCAGATTTGAGGGAGCTTCGTCCACGGGCGGCTTTTCGACCATGCCGGACATTTCGATAAGGCGGCCATCTCGGGATTTCGGCGCAATGACGCCGTATGACGAGACGCGGTCTTCGGGGACAGCATCAACGGCGATAATATTTCCGCCGACCTTTTCGTAAGCTTTGACCATTTGCGCGAGACAGCTGACTTCGGACTTAACCAAAACATCAGGGAGAAGCACCGCGAAGGGATCGTCGCCGATAACATCGCGTGCGCACCATATGGCGTGGCCGAGGCCTTTTGCGCTCTGCTGGCGCACGAAACTCATAGTTCCAGCTTCCGGGAGGTCGGCTTCGAGGATAGCGGCAATATCCGTTTTTCCTTTGGCTTGTAGGGAATATTCAAGCTCGTAAGCGCGGTCAAAATAATCCTCAATCGCGCCTTTATTCCTACCCGTTACAAAAACAAAATGCTCAATCCCGGCCGCTTTTGCCTCGTCCACGACATATTGCAGGGCCGGGCGGTCGACAATGGGCAGCATTTCTTTGGGAATTGTTTTTGTGGCGGGCAGTACCCGTGTCCCAAATCCCGCGACAGGAAGAACAGCTTTTGTAATTTTTTTCATGGGCTTCACTGGTCCTGTTTAATTATTCTACTGTAACTGATTTTGCGAGATTTCGTGGTTGGTCAACATCCGTACCAAGATGTACGGCCGTGTGATAGGCGAGAAGCTGTATAGCGATGCTCATAATAATAGGCGAAACAAAGCTATCACAGGTTGGCGTTGTAATCAGGGCATCCGCCATATCCCCCGCGCTACGGCTGCCTTCTTCATCTGAAATAAGGATAATTTTTGCCCCGCGAGACGCCACTTCTTGGAGATTAGAAATCGTTTTTTCAAATAGATGGTCATAAGGCGCGATGACGATAACAGGCGTTCCCTCTTCAATCAAAGCTATAGGCCCGTGTTTAAGTTCGCCCGCCGCGTAACCTTCGGCATGAATATAAGATATCTCTTTAAGCTTGAGCGCGCCTTCAAGGGCAATGGGCATGCTGAGCCCGCGACCCAGATAGAAGGCGCTTTTAGCTTTAGACAGGTCAAAGGCAATGGTCTCAATTTCAGCGTCAAGCCGGAGCGCCTCTGTGATGAGACGCGGCGTTTGTATAAGCGCGCGGGTCAAGCGGATTTCAGCATCGCGCGAGAGATGACCGCGGGCACTGGCCGCAGCTAAGACGATGGAGGCCAGCGCGGTGAGCTGCGAAGTAAAGGCTTTTGTGGACGCAACGCCAATTTCAGGGCCTGCATTAATAGGCAAAGCAATATCGGCTTCGCGGGCCATGGTTGATGTCATGACATTGACGAGGGCCCCAGTCTTGAGGCCAGCCTCTTTGCAGTACCTAAGGGCTGCTAATGTGTCTGCCGTTTCGCCGGATTGGGAGACTGCAACAAATAATGCACCTTTGGATAAGACCGGTTGGCGATACCGAAACTCTGAAGCGACGTCTACGTCAACAGCGATGCCGGCGAGTTGTTCAAACCAATATTTTGCGACCATAGCGGCGTAGAACGCGGTGCCGCACGCGATTAGGACGATGCGGTCAATATCTTTAAAATCCAAAGCTTCTGGAATATCTGCGGCAAGGCGAAACTCATCAATATAGTTGGACATTGTCCGGCCAACAGTTTCGGGTTGCTCGTAGATTTCCTTGAGCATGAAATGTCTGTAATTTCCTTTTTCGGCCATGGCCGGGCCGCCGGAGATAATTGTGACTTTGCGGGTGACGGGTTTATCCTTGCGGTCATAAATTTTATAACTGTCTTTAGTTAAAACCGCCCAGTCGCCTTCTTCCAAAAAGATGACGCGGTTTGACAAGGCCTGCAGCGCTGTGGCGTCTGACCCGATATACATTTCTGTATCGCCAACACCAATCGCGAGAGGCGCGCCGGACCGCGCGGCGAATATGTGATCCTCATGGCCTTCGATAATGACGCCGATGGCATAAGCGCCGTGAATTTTCTTCAAGGTGTCTTTAAAGGCGGTTTCAGGATCTGTGCCTGCGTTCAAGGCTTCGTCAATCAGATGCGCGACAACTTCTGTGTCGGTTTCCGTATGAAAGGTGCGAGACCCGTTAAGGCTCTCGCGAAGCTCCAAGAAGTTTTCGATAATGCCGTTATGGACAATGCCCACGCGGCCAGCGAAATGCGGATGCGCGTTGGTCTCATTAGGCACGCCATGCGTGGCCCAGCGCGTGTGAGCGATTCCGATAGCGCCGTCAATGTGCTCACCGGAAAGCTTATTTTTGAGATTGACGAGTTTGCCTTCCGCGCGGGACCGCTCGAGGCCATTTTTATTCAAAACAGCTACGCCTGAGCTATCATAGCCCCGGTACTCCAGACGCTTAAGCCCGTCTATTAATCGCTCGGTGACATTCGTCTTGCCGACAATTCCGATAATTCCGCACATAGTAATTCCTATAATTTGCAGTTTAATACGTAATATTAAGCTGCTAAAGAATGATGAATGTTAGGCCGTTATATGGTCTTCGCATATATATTAAGCCGCGTTATGGCAGTTTATGCGAGTTGTGCATAGTGAGGCCTATATCTGCTGTTCAATTGACATTAAGCTATGATTGAGCGCATTTACGGCGTATGAATGAAGTCGGTCCTAATTTTCCTATGCTCCTCGCTTTTGCAGCGCCTGCATTCGTGGCGTTTCTGGCGCTGGAGTGGATACTTGTAACCCGCAAGAAAATTGGCGGGCGATACGAGAAAAAGGACGCTGTCACCTCTATGAGCATGGGATTCGGACAATTATTTTCCGATATTCTTATGGGCGCTATCAGCGTCGCGATTATGATGTGGATCTGGCAGTTTCGTCTGTTTGATTGGGGCTACGGGATTAAGGCTATGTTGGCCTGCTTGCTCGCCCAGGATTTTGTCTATTGGTACAAGCACATGGCGGCGCATAAAATCCGCTGGTTCTGGTCGGCGCATGTGGTGCATCACAGCTCCGAACATTACAATTTATCGACAGCGCTTCGGCAGCCTTGGAATAATCATTTTACGGGGTTTGTCCTGCTCTCGTCGCCGCTTGTTCTGCTGGGGTTTCATCCGGCGCTCGTGGCGTTTATCGGCGCCGTGAACCTTGTCTATCAGTTTTGGATTCACACCGAAGCGATTAAATGCATGCCAAAATGGTTCGAATTTATATTCAACACGCCCAGCCATCACCGCGTCCATCACGGGACGAACCCGCGCTATTTGGACAGTAATTACGGCGGTATCCTTATCATCTGGGACCGCATGTTCGGGACATTTGTGGAAGAGCGTGACGATGACCCTGTGACATACGGCGTGGTGACGCCGGTCAATACGTTCAACCCGGTTAAGATTGCGTTTGCGGAACTTTTCCAAATTCTCAAAGATGCGGGCCAACCCGGGATTTCGCTCACAGACCGGTTTTTATATCTTTTCGCTAAGCCTGGATATTCACACGATGGGTCACGAAAAAACAGCGCGCAATTAAAAGCGGAGTATGTGGCCCAGAATCCGGAACAAGCGGGCATGCAGGGTTTGCCGGATATGATCTTAGCCGAACCCGCTGAATAAAAGCCTCTGCTTGAAATTCAAGCCCTTTGGACTCGTGGCTTTAATCGTGTTTTTACTCGGGCGAATGGTGAAGCGAGCGGTTTCAAAACTTTCATACTCATTCGACAAAACACCGTTTACAGCCACAAAGCGCGCGAGAGCTTTTTTGCGGGTAAATTTCATATCTATATAGCCGTTAAATTCGGCATTATAGTATTTCGCATTCTCATTGTTTTGCGTCATCAACAGCGCGTAATCCCGCACCGTGTCGCCCATATATTTGCCGAGTGTTTCAGAGGACACAGACGTGGTGACAAGCTCCATCCCGACTTTATCGCCTGCATCCGTGGTTAAATCATTGACCCAATATTCATGCGCGTCCCCGGTAAGAACAAGAATATCCTCAACGCCTTCAGATTTAAGTCGCGTAAAGAATTTTTCCCGCGCGGCCGGGTATCCATCCCAGCTGTCGATATAAACGGGCAGGCCATATTTCGACGCTTCAACAAAGGCCCGCGCTGCGGCCCAATCTTTTTCAATATTCGCGATAGCGGTCTCGTCCACATAGGGGTTCATATCCGGTGTGTTTAGGCGGCCCATGATGACTTGGTTGGCGAGGACACGCCACGGCTTGCCCGCCGCCTTGCTGTCACTCAAAGTCTTGGCGACAAAGTCGGTTTGCACACGGCCGAGCATATCGCGTTCAGGGTCGGCAAGAGTGTCTTTTAAAAATTTATCTACGTTTTCTTGGGACGTGAACTGGTCGAAATAATCATCGACAATAATCGGTTCTCCCCGTGCCACGAGCCGAGTCTCGAGCGAGACGAGCGTAAGTAAATCTCCCCACTCATAACTTCTGAAAATATCTTCCCGCGCGCGTCCGGGGCGCGGTTCACGAATGGGCATCCATTCATAATAGGCGCGCATGGCCGCCGTCTTGCGAACCTCCCAATCCCCTTCATTTGGCTGATGATTTTGTGCGCCAGTCGCCCAGCTATCATTGCTGGTTTCGTGGTCGTCCCAAATGCAGATGAGCGGCATGTTTGCGGTTGCGGCTTGCAGACCGGGATCAGTGCGGTATTGCGCGTGGCGCATGCGGTAATCGGTCAGGCTTACGATTTCGTGACGGGGTTCATGCAGGCGCCCCAACTTGCCCGCTACGGTGTCGGCGTAACCGTCCGCCCCGTACTCATAGTAATAATCACCCAGATGGAACATGGCGTCGAAGTGGTCTTGTTTGGAAATATGGTCGTAGACATTAAATAAGCCGTGCTGCCAGTTGGCGCAGGAGACTACGGCAAAGCTAAGTTCATCAACTTTACCCTCGGGCAGGGTGCGGGTTTTGCCGACAGGTGAAATATTATCGCCAAGGCGGAAGCGGTAATAATACCACGTCCCGGATTTCAGACCCGTTGCATCAATTTTGGCCGTCCAATTTGTGGCCGCGCTGGCTGTGACAGACTTCTGAAACGAAAGGTTGTCGAAATCGGGGTCTGCAGCCCCGTTCACAGGAAGCATTTCGCAGGCAACTTCGATGGGTCCTGTGTTCTCATCGTCCGGGGTTACCCGCGTCCAAAGAATAACGGCATCCGAAGTAGGATCGCCGGAGGCAATACCGTAATTAAATGTCCCGGTAGCTGGTGTGTTTTTGGACTTAAAACTTTCGGAGGGCTGAGATGAACACGCCGCCGCGGTGGAGGCTGTTAAAGCGGTTAAAACACCGCGGCGTGACACATGGTTCTTCATACGGCTCTTCTAATGCAGTTTCAAATTAATGCATGAAAAAACTTAGCGTTAAGCAAATAAATAATTAAGGAATAAGCGCCTCTAAAAATACGGCGGCCTCGTCAATGAATTCTGTGTATTGCGCGGGGGTATAACCGACATGGTTGTTGGAGCCTTCTACCAAATATAGCTGCGCGGCAACACCGTCGAGCTCCGCTTCTCTGACCATATCGCAGCCCCCTGCCAGCGGCGCGCCTTGGCTGGACGTCGCAAATTTGCAGGGCACGGTCGTATCGAATTCTTCGTGGGCCGCATAAATGGGGGCGGAGTTGCTATCAATCCAGAGGAAATCTGTGACGGCGCCGGAGATGCTAAACACGCCTTGAACGCCGGATGAAATTTGTGTGTTTGCGCTACTGTTCCCGTCAAGGCCATTATTAGCATCTAGGAAGTCTTGAACGCCCTGGGAGAGTCCATCGGAGGCATCGAGCGCGCCTGAAAAGGACGCCATAATTCCGCCCGCCGAAACGCCGCTGACAAAAATAACATCGCTACGTGTTCCATAAATGTCCGGGCCGAGCGCGTCTTCGCGAATGAACCGAACAGCGGCTTTCATATCGTGCATGGATTCGATAACGGCGATGTTAAATTCGTCCTCCGTTGCGGGGGTTTCCTCAAAAAACCTGTAATCAATGGAGGCCGTGACATAGCCGCGTTTTGCATAGTTTTCCGCAAGGGTCGTGACTAAGGGATCACGTCTAAACCCGCCGACAAATCCGCCGCCAAAGGCAATGATGAGAACGGGGCGTTCGGTCTCCGTATCTCCGTCCGGCGTGTAAATATCCATAAGCAGCGTCTGGTCTTCGCCAGAGCGTTTCCCAATACCGTAAACAATATCAGATGTGCGGGTGACGGATGTGAAAAGCGGATCCACATATCGCTCTCCGCTCGGTGGTGGAGGCGGCGGCGGCGGCGTGGGAGGTGGGGGTGAAACAACAACGGCAGGCGTGCTAGAACCGCCGCCGCCTCCGCCGCAAGCAGAAATCGGGAGGCTCAAGGCCGCTGTGATTAAAAGCGCAAGTTTTAGGGTGTTCATCTCACAATGTTATGAGGTAAAGCTTCGGATTGCAATGATTGGCCTGCGTTCTTCACAGGCTTTTATAAGGCTTAGTCCCGGCGCTGAAGCGCCGCCACAGGATGAGGTCTTGATGGGTAAATTATATCTTCTGATTGTACTCGCCAATTTCTTCATATTTTGCGAGGCGGGCTTCGATCTCGCGGAACATGCCGATTTTATTCTCTTCGGACGTTGGGCTTTCAACAACCACGACTAAGTTTGGCGTGTTCGAGCTGGCGCGGACTAAGCCCCATGTACCGTCTTCGAGGGTCATGCGCACGCCGTTGACGGTGTTCACGTCGCGGATGTTCATGCCCATAATTTTGTCGCCGTCCTTGAAGGCTTTTAGATATTCTGCGACCACGCGGTCAACAACGCCGTATTTCGTCTCGTCCGCACACAAAGGAGACATTGTTGGGCTGCCCCAAGTTTTAGGGAGCGCTTCGCGCAAGTCAGACATTTTCTTTTCTGGATTACGGTCGAGCATTTGTAGAATGGCAATAGCACTCGTCAGGCCGCAATCATAGCCGCGTCCTATGGGGGCGTTGAAGAAATAATGCCCGGATTTTTCAAAACCGACGAGGGCATTTAATTCTTTGGAACGGCGCTTAATATATGAATGCCCGGTCTTATAATAATCGGTCTTCGCGCCGTTCGCGATGAGAACAGGGTCGGTAAGGAACAGACCTGTCGATTTTACATCCGCAACAAATTGTGCGTCGGGGTACAGTGCTGAGAGGTCTCGCGCGAGCATGACGCCAACTTTATCCGCAAAAATTTCTTCACCTGTATCATCAACCACTCCGCAGCGATCACCATCGCCGTCAAAGCCGAGCGCGACCGCAGCGGAGTGTTCGAGGCAGCTATCGCGCATCGCATGTAACATTTTCATATCTTCGGGGTTCGGATTGTAATTCGGGAAGGTGTAATCAAGCTCGCATTCGACCGCGACAACTTCCGCGCCGATTTTGGTCAGGACTTCTTCGACGAACGCGCCCGCAGTGCCGTTACCGCAGGCGGCGACGACTTTGATTTTGTTTTTCAGTTTCACGCCTTTGACAAGGTCGGCAATGTAAGCGTCTTTAACGCCGTCGACATATTTATAGCTCCCGCCTGCGCGGGGTTTGCTTTGGCCTTCGAGGACGATTTCCTTTAGGCGTGCCATTTCGTCGGGGCCGAATGTGAGTGGCGGCTCGATACCCATTTTCACGCCGGACCAGCCATTGGAATTGTGCGAAGCTGTGACCATGGCCACGCCCGGGCAATCGAGATGGAACTGCGCAAAATAGGCCATAGGCGAAAGCGCCATGCCGATATCGAGAACTTCGATGCCCGTATTCATTAGGCCGACGGTTAAGGCTTGTTTGATAGAGAGAGAATAATGCCGGAAATCATGACCCACCGCGATCTTCGGTTCAATATCATACTCATGCATGAGGGTGCCTAGGCCTTCGCCCAGGGCCTGTACGCCGTAGAGGTTTAGCTCTGGATCTTTCTCGTGACCCGGAATGCCAAACCACCACCGCGCATCATATTCCCGAAAGCCTGTTGGTTTAATGAGGGCTTGTGTTTCAAATTCAATTGTATTGGGTTTTATCGCGGGTAACGGCTTACGGGTCATGCTTATCTCCATATTTAGGGGAGGTTTACGGGATGAATGTTAAGAACGTGTGAGGGTCAAGCAATGCCCGCTTTCAAAAAATCATGTAAGTGGACGATGCCAACAGGCACGCCGTTTTCAATGACAAACAGTTGCGTAATTTTCCCGCCGCTCATCTTGCGCAGGGCGTCAGCGGCCAGTTCATTGGGGACTGTTGTTTTTGGGCTCTTCGTCATGACTTGCGAAATGTTTGCGGTTTGCAACTTGGCGTAATTGCGGCGCAGATCGCCGTCAGTAATCATGCCGACGAGTTTTGTCTTTTGGGTAATGCCAACACAGCCAAACCCCTTTTTGCCCAAAACGTCTAAGGCTGTTTCAATCGGCGCGTTGTGGTCAACTAGCGGTACATCTACGTGCATCAAATCTGCCACGGTTGCGAGCGAAGTGCCCAGCGCGCCGCCGGGGTGGAAGGTTTTAAAGTCCTTAGCTGTAAAACCCTTAGCTTCAAGCAATGCGACAGACAGCGCGTCGCCAAGGGCGATTTGCAAGGTTGTCGATGTCGTCGGCGCGCGGGTCTCGGCGCAAGCTTCGGGGGCGTTGGGCAAGAGTAATAAATGATCGGCCGCTTTGCCCAGCGTGCTATTTGCAGCCGTGGTCATGCCAAAGAGCGGGATGCCAAACCGGCGGCAATAGCCGATAATATCCGCGAGTTCTTTCGTTTCCCCTGACCGGGACAGCGCGATGACGGCGTCGGCTTCTGTAATCATGCCCATATCGCCGTGGCTGGCTTCGGTGGGGTGTATATAGAGTGAGGGGCTTCCCGTGCTGGCCAGCGTGGCGGATATTTTACGCGCGACATGGCCGGACTTGCCGACGCCTGTTAGGATGATACGGCCTTCAAGGTTTTGCAGGCGCGTAACAGCCGCTTCGAAATCAGCGCCTAGATTTTGTGAGAGCTGCTCGAGCGCGTCAATCTCGGTCTTTAGGACGTTACGTCCGGTTTTAACATGGTCGGTCATTTTGAGGGCTTTATCATGTGCACGCCGCGCGTCACAACTTTAATCGGTGACCACGCGAGCGCGGAAAGAATGTCCATAGAGCTAGCTATGCGAGCCGCATGTAAGGCTTTTCGACTGCGCCATATCGGAGGCAGCCCTTTAATCCCGTGGCGCACCCCGCGAAACGTCGGTGCAAACCGTCCTTTGCGAAACATCGCCCAAAATAGCAGAGCTAAATTCAGAGCGATATGAGCTGGAAGTAGAAGAAAGAGTAATGGCCCGGGCATATTTTTCACGAAAGTCCACATGCGGTTGCGTGTCCCGTGATAAACGGCAAAATCAGACGCGCGGCCTGAAATGCCGGAGCTGACATGATCGACAACCGCGTCGGCGCTTTGAATACATGTGCCGCCCGCGAGCCGCAGTCTGAAACCTAGGTCGACATCTTCATGATAACAGAAAAACCGCTCGTCAAACCCGCCTGCAGCTTCAAACGCGTCACGTTTATATAGGGCGGCGGCGGCGCAAGGGGCGAAGACTTCGCCCGATTGAAGTCCGGCCTCATTCGTCTTGTTCACAACGGCATGGCCAAAGCCCGCCCGCCACGCGAGGCCTGTAACATGAAGGCAATCCCCAAGCCCGTCATATATACCCGGCTCCAACGCCATAAATTGTTTGCTACCGACCATCGTTACATTCGGCGCGAGGCGCGAGGCTGCGAGAAGTTTTTCAAGCCAATCGGGCCGCGCAAAGGCGTCCGGGTTCAAAAGAGCAATCCATTCACCGCGCGCTTGCTTGGCGGCGAGGTTGTTACCTGCGGCAAAGCCAAGGTTCTTCCCCGCCTCTATAATACTGAACCGTTCGTCTAATCGGGGGAGGGCGTCCAATGAGCCATCCGTAGACCCGTTATCAACTATGAAGCATTCGAAATCAGTGAGCGTCTGATCCACAACGGATTGCACACTGCGCGACAGCCATTCGCCGGCATTAAAATTGACGATGATGACGGATATGAGCGGCGCGGCGGGCATAATCAGTGAATATGTGAGGTAGGAAGTTAGAGCAACCTATTTTCCTCATCCTGAGGCGGCGCGAAGCGATGGGACTCGAAGGATACTGGCAGGATAAATACGATTTGCTGCCCAGCGCCTCGTCCTTCGAGTCCACGCGCAAAGCGCGTCCTCAGGAGGAGGCTAAAAACGTAGCTGTAAATATATATAAAAAAACCTTTATATGTTATTGACGGGCGTTTTTATTCGTCCTATTGGCACGGCATCATCGTTAATAGTATTAACGGAAAATTTATTCATGCGTGGATGCCGCGCGAACCCTAAGGACTCATCATGAGCTTTACAGATTACGTCGTTAAAGACATCTCACTGGCTGAATATGGCCGTAAAGAACTCGACATCGCTGAAACGGAAATGCCGGGACTTATGTCTCTGCGCGAAGAATTTGGTAAATCCAAACCTTTGAAAGGCGCCCGCGTTGTTGGGTCCCTTCACATGACAATTCAAACAGCGGTTCTGATCGAAACGCTAACAGCTCTTGGCGCGGACGTGCGCTGGGCGTCCTGTAACATTTACTCCACACAAGACCATGCGGCGGCAGCGATTGCAGCGGCTGAAATTCCTGTTTTTGCTATTAAAGGTCAAAACCTGACTGAGCATTGGGATTATCTCGACAAATCATTCCTGTTCCCGGAAGGTCCGAATATAATTCTTGATGATGGCGGCGACGCAACACTTTACATTCTTATGGGCGCCCGTGTTGAAAACGGCGAACCGGAACTTATCGAAGGCGAGCCGGGATCTGAGGAAGAAGAAGCCATCTTTGCGCAAATTAAAAAGCGCATGGCGGAAAGCCCAGGCTGGTTCACAAAAATGCGCGACCAGATCGTTGGCGTATCCGAAGAAACAACAACAGGTGTTCACCGTCTTTATGAGCTTATGGAATCCGGCCAATTGCCATTCCCTGCGATTAACGTGAACGACTCTGTCACGAAATCAAAATTCGATAACAAATATGGCTGTAAAGAATCTCTCGTTGACGGTATCCGCCGCGCGACTGACACAATGATGGCTGGTAAAACCGCTGTAGTTCTGGGTTACGGCGATGTCGGCAAAGGCTCTGCAGCCTCTCTTAAAGGCGCAGGCGCCCGTGTTAAAGTCACTGAAATCGATCCTATCTGCGCGCTGCAAGCGGCGATGGACGGCTTCGAAGTTACGACGCTTGAAGACTGCGTTGAAACAGCTGACATCTTTGTCACGACCACAGGCAATAAAGACGTTATTCGTCTCGAGCACATGCGCGCGATGAAAGACATGGCGATTGTGGGTAACATTGGTCACTTTGATAATGAAATCCAAGTCGCTGCGCTGAACAACATGACGTGGACGAACATTAAAGACCAAGTCGATATGGTGACATTCCCTAAAGGCAACCGGATGATCCTTTTATCCCAAGGGCGTCTCTTGAACCTTGGCAATGCAACAGGTCACCCCTCCTTCGTGATGAGCGCCTCTTTTACTAACCAAGTTCTGGCTCAAATCGAACTTTGGGAAGATAGCAAAGCGTCTAAGAAAAAGTACGAAAACAAAGTCTACATGCTGCCTAAGCATCTCGACGAAAAAGTTGCGCGTTTGCATCTTGAGAAAATCGGCGTGAAGCTGACAGAGATGAGCAAAGAGCAAGCCGACTATATCGGCGTGAAGCAAGATGGCCCTTATAAGCCTGAGCATTACCGCTACTAGGGCCCGCCCTAAGCTAACATTAAACTCTCGCGGCGGCACACTAATGTGCCGCCGTATTTCAACCAAGCCTCTCAATAATAATAAAAAGCCCCCCAAGCGCGATAAAGCGTAAAAGAGCCTTAAAACTAGGAGCGCCATCATGGCCCGTCAAACTTACTACTTCACATCTGAATCCGTTTCCGAAGGTCACCCGGATAAAGTCTCTGACCGTATCTCGGACGAAATCGTTGATCTTTATTTCCGCAAATCAATCGCGGCGGGCATGTCTCCTTGGGACGTTCGTGTGGCGGCTGAAACGCTGACGACAACCAACCGTGTTGTCATCGCCGGCGAAACCCGCGGCAAAGACGTCTCTAAAGAAGAAATCGAAGCCGTAGCCCGCGCCGCGATTAAAGACATCGGTTACGAGCAATCCGGCTTCCATCACGCCCACGCACAAGTCGACGTTCTTTTGCACGCCCAATCCGTAGACATCGCCGCGGGCGTTGACGAAGGCACTGGCACGCACAAGGAAGAAGGCGCAGGCGACCAAGGCATCATGTTTGGTTATGCGTCGAAAGAAGTCGAAGGCGCGCTGATGCCCGCTCCGATTTATTACTCACACAAAATTCTTGAGCGCTTGGCTGAAGTCCGTCATTCTGGCGCTGAAAAAGGTCTGGAGCCTGACGCGAAATCACAGGTCTCTATTAAATATGTAGACGGCAAGCCTGTCGGTGCGTCTGCGATCGTATTGTCAACGCAACATGCGGACGGCCTCAGCCCGTCTGATATTGCTGACATCGTGAAGCCTTACATCCACGAAGTTCTCCCGGAAGGCTGGATCACAGATGAAACTGTGTTCCACATTAACCCAACGGGTAACTTTGTCATCGGCGGCCCGGACGGAGACGCGGGTCTTACGGGACGCAAAATCATCGTTGATACCTACGGCGGCATGGCCCCACACGGCGGCGGCGCCTTCTCTGGTAAAGATCCGACGAAGGTTGACCGTTCAGCCGCTTATGCCTCGCGTTACCTCGCGAAAAATATTGTGGCCTCCGGCCTCGCGGACTGGGCGAATATCCAGCTCTCATATGCGATTGGCGTTGCCGAGCCGACATCTGTTTATATTGAGCTTGCTGACGAGCACGCAGCCCTCGCTGAGCGTTTAGAAGAAGTTCTGCCTAAACTGATGAGCCTCACCCCGCGCGGCATCCGCTCGCACCTGAACCTCAACCAAGCCATCTACGCGCGCACAGCGGCCTACGGTCACTTTGGCCGCACGCCAGATGCGGACGGCGGGTTTTCATGGGAAAAAGTTGACTTGGCTGACAAGATTAAAGCTGCAGTTTAATTTAAAAACACAGACTCAGAAAAGGCGCTCTTAGGAGCGCCTTTTTTATATCGGAAATCAAACTGGAACATATCGATTTTGCAAGGTCTAGCTACTGCCTCTCACGGGTCTTGTATATCTCAACAGGGCTGAGAGGATAATAAAGGCAGCCGTGTTGAGAGCTTTCTGAGGGCTTAGGATAGAAGAATGTCAAGCTCCATCAGTATATTTGGAATTTTCTTTTTTAACCCGAAAAAGCCGCGTTTTGCATATTGAGTGACTGCCCTGTCATAGGGGCGGGCGATTTCAATTAAGGGTAGGCTGAGCTCCGCGCAGGCTCGCAGGAGCCGCGCGCGCACAGGCCCGGTCATAACCCGCGGTGTTACAATACACTCAAGCGCGTGTTCTTCGGCCCAGCTCGAAAGTGCGTTTTGCCAATTGTCTTCATTAGATACAGGACACCGCATCGCGTAGAAAGTTTCGGCATGAACCGCCCCGTCTTTCACTAAGGCGGGGGCAAAGCTCTCTACCCTCGCGCTGAGAGGCAAGACAGAACGCGGCGTAGAGCCGCCCAAGGCCATAAGCGCCGTCGGCGACGTGGATAAATTCAAAGTATCAATTGAGGTGTCTTCCTCGGTCATCAAAAGGCCATATCTCTGCCCGGCCAAATCTGGTGAGCTAAAGATAGGTGTTACAATTTCTGGCAAGGCGGCTTCAGTTAAAGCGGAGGCCTGTAAAGCCAGCTGTCCTGCCGGGTTAAATCGACCGTTCGTAAATTGTTCAATATTCGAGGCTCTCGCCAAGTAAGTTTTTCCAGTGGTATGCAACCCGCAAATCCAGCGCCAAGAGCAGGTGTTGGACGCGGGATCGCCGTCCAAAAGATGCCTATAGAAAAAGTCGGCCCCCAGCTCCCATGGGAGTTCGAGTGTGTAAATCCAAATACTCGCAAACCACATCCGCGCGTGATTGTGTAAGTATCCTGTCTCAATTAATTCGCGCGCCCATGTGTCAAAACATGCAAGGCCTGTTTTGCCAGCGATGGCCAACTCGTAACGGTTCGCCAGTCCGGCATCTTTTTCCAGCTGGTCGACATATGTCACGACGTTTTGTTTGTAGCGCCGCCAAACTTCAGGCTGGTGCTCTAGCCAGCCTTTAAAGTAACCCCGCCAAAACACTTCTTGAGTGAATTTTTCCGCTGTCGACAGATTGTGCGTTTTTAAAGCTTGCCGCAAAACATCCTCTTCAAGAATGATGCGGTGCCTTATCCAAGGGGACAGGGTTGAGACGTCAGCATGTTGCTTTGGCCCATGATCAAAATTGCGCCGTTTGGCGTAGGCGATGCCCGCTCTGGGCAGAAAGTCTTTGAGCCGCGTTTCAGCGGCGGCTCGCGTGGGTTCCCAGCTCTCTAGCGCTGTGGTCTTATTTGTCAGGAAGGAGCTCTGCGTCATATAAAGTCCCAATGGTGTGCGGCGCAGGCCTAAAAGGGCTATTGGCCTTAGCCAGCTTAGGCTGCACGTCACCGAGACTTAATGTGACAAAAAATCTATTCTAGGGTTTAGGAGCTTTCACCTCGGGAACATGCTCCTGAGCCAATTCGGCCATGCCGCCGAGCATCTCCATCATACCGCCCATGACCTCTTCGTCAGACATCATAGAAAGCATCGCGCCCATAGCGGCGTTCATGTCGGGCAGTCCATTGGCTTGAGTTTTCATGGCGCCGGAACTGTCCATTTTTTGCTCGAGAGTCTTACCCACATTTTTCATGGTGGACTGCATTTTCGGGTCGGACATCATCTCCATCATCCCGCCCATGAGCGCGTTGAGATCCGGCATATCGGCCATAATATCTTCAATTTCAGAGGCACTTGGGAGCTGGCCCGCAAGAGACGTCGGGAGTTTTGGAGAGGCCTTTAAAGTCTGGTCGATGATCGCTTTTTTTGTCGATGATGTTCCGTCCGGGTGGTTCGCCAGAGCGGATGTCGTCATCGCAGGAATTGCAAATGCCGTCATAATTGACGAAAGAAAAAGAGTACGAAGCATAAAGGCCTCCTATGTCTGCACCGTGCCGGGTGACAGGGCGTTCAGTTTTGTCTACATGATGCGACATGAATGAAAGCCAAACATCAAAACTCATCTGCGTCGCGGCGATTGCCGGCGCGTTCGGCGTGAAAGGGGAGGTGAAGATACGGCCCTTTACCGACGACCCTGAAGCATGCCTGACATACGGCCCGCTGCTCGGCGCTGACGGGAAAGTCATGCTCACGCCCAAATCGCACCGCGCTGTCAAAAAAGCGCTCGCGGTTTATACAGAGGAAGTCGAAACCCGGGAGCAGGCGGAAGCCATGAAGTCCACCAAGCTCTACGTTCTGCGCAGTGCGTTCCCCGAGGCGGACGAGGACGATTTCTACGTCACGGACCTCATCGGCCTTCAGGTGAAAACAACGGACGGGAAAACCGCGGGTAAAATTGTGGCTGTTCATGATTTTGGCGGAGGGGATATGCTCGAGATTAAGCCGAAAGACGCGTCCAGTTTCTACCACCCCTTCACCAAAGCGGCCGTGCCTAAAGTCGATATTAAAGCCGGACGCGTTATTGTTAAAATTATCGAACCCGAAATCGTCCCAAACCGGAATGAAGAGGAAGAATAAGCCTACTATTTTCTCAAAATTTTAAGACTATTGCGCTATCCGTCTAGCTTCGAAACCGAGGCGATTATGGGCGAAGTAGCCACAGACACTGACGGATTATCCCGCTATTTCAACCGCGACGCGCTTCTGCTTGCCCTGATTATTGGGGTTTTGCCGAACCTGTTTTTCCTCGCAGTTATGCCGTTTTACATCGCGCACCGCATTCTCTCGCCTGTGCTATATTTGGCCGTAGGATTGCTTTCGCTTGTCCTCCCTAAGCCGGCCATATATGCAGCCTTCTTTGCCGTGGCCGTGATCGATATTCTTTTGATCTTGATGATCGCCTTTCACTTGCCGCTGGACGCGACATTGCGCTCTGTCACAGATTTGAACACGCTTAATCTGGGCGGGTCTGTATTTTACATCGTCTTTGTCACGCTCGTAATTGGGACAGCGCTTGGGGCGGCTCATCTTTTGGGGCGGCACAAACCGGCTTTAAAGTCCGCCTCGCCCATACTCGCCGCGCTGATGGCGTTTCTGTTTGTGGGCCTCAACATGAAAGTCAATAATCCTTACGCGGTGCAATATGAGGGCCCCATGGATAGCGCGCTGATGCAGACGGGGCTAACCGCAGAGGCGATAGCCGCGCGCGAGACGAACCTGTTAATCGTGATGGTCGAAGGCCTGGGCGCGTACGCCGACCCGGATGACCGCAACGTGCTGGCACGCAAGCTCGAAGCCGTCAGCGGCCCGCGTTACGCGCTTGAAGCCGGAACAAGTTACTATAACGGATCCACCACAGGCGCCGCCTCTCGGGAGCTCTGCGGGAAATGGGGAGACTTTACGGATTATATGGACGCGTCGGCGTATAATTGCCTCCCGCGGCAACTTGCGGAGCGCGGGTATGAAACGATTGCGATGCACGGCTTTGACGTCTCGATGTTCCGCCGGGATCTTTGGTATCCGGGTATTGGTTTTACTTCGTTAAATTTTAAAGCTCAGCTGGCGGCAGATTATGACCTGCCCCGCCGCTGCGGAAGCGTGTTTGACGGCCTGTGCGACACCGATCTGGGCCCTCTTGTGGCGGCGAAGCTCAAGAGCGGCGACGCGCCAAAAATGATTTACTGGCTGACGCTTAACTCGCACATCCCGTTTGAGCCTAAGACCAACGGCGCATTGGCGTGCAAGAGCGCGGACGCTGCCATTGATAACGTGCAAGTCTGCCAGCTGACAGAACTCTGGGCGGATGTCTTTGACGCCGCCGCTGGGATTGCGGCAGATCCTGAGCTGCCGCCGACGGATATATTGGTCGTCGGGGATCACCACACGCCGATGTGGGAGCGGAAGGCGAAAGATAAATTCAAACTGGGGCAGGTTGATTGGTATTTATTGCGGGATAAGCGCGGGAAAGCGCAGGCCGCGCAGCTCGCCTCAAAGCCTTAAACCTCTAGCCATATAGCCCCGACATGGGCTAAACGCCCCTCATGACTGCAGTAAACACACCCTCATCCCCGTGGAAAGCGACCGTTTTAACGCTGTTCACTGACGCCTTTCCAGGCGTGCTCGGCGCGTCCATAATTGGCGCGGCTGAAAAAAGCGGAATTTGGTCGTTAGAAACGGTGGACATTCGCGATTTTTCCGCTAATAGACACCGCACTGTAGACGCTACGCCCGCCGGGGGCGGCCCAGGAATGGTCCTCAAACCCGATGTGGCGGCTAAGGCAATCGACAGTGTGGCCCTCTCCAATACGACCGGAGAAGACCGACCATTGATATATCTGACCCCGCGCGGGGCGCCGCTCACTCAAAAACGAGTAAGAGAGCTGGCGACCGGTACGGGTGTTGTTGTGTTTTGTGGACGGTTTGAGGGGCTGGACCAACGGGTTATCGAAGCCCGGCAGATGGAAGAGATTTCCATCGGCGACTTCGTACTCGCAGGCGGCGAGGTGGCGGCTCAGGCCCTCATCGAAGCCTGTGTCCGGCTCTTGCCGGGGGTTTTGGGGGATAACACCTCCGCAGACGAGGAAAGTTTTGAAAATGGCCTGCTGGAGTATCCGCTCTATGCCAAGCCAAGAGAATTTGAAGGTCGGGAGATCCCGGCAGTTCTTTTGTCAGGGGACCACGGGAAAGTGGCGGCTTGGCGCAAAGAGCAAAGTGAAGAGATAACCAAGGCGCGACGCCCCGAGCTTTATGAAAAGTATCTGGGGGACAAGCACCAAAAAGGAGACGGTCATGAACGTGATTGAAAAACTGAATAAAGCTGAAGAAGCGCGTCTTTTGTCTGACGGCAAAGTCATACCTGATTTCTCAGCCGGCGATACGCTGGTCATCCAAGTCCGGATTACAGAGGGCACACGCACACGTTTGCAAGCCTTTGAAGGCGTGTGTATTGCGCGTTCTGGCACGGGCCTCAACGAGAGCTTCACGGTCCGCAAAATCTCTTACGGTGAAGGCGTAGAACGTGTCTTCCCTGTCTTCTCCCCGCTCGTCGAGGAAATCCAAGTCAAACGCAAAGGTAAAGTTAGACGCGCCAAACTTTACTATCTTCGCGAACTTCGCGGTAAATCTGCGCGTATTAAAGAGCGCACAACTGGACGCGGTATCGAAGCGACACGTAAAAAAGGCGAAAGCAAAAACAAAGCCAAGAAGAAATAACCGAATAACCGCCAGCGGTTTCCCTTCGCTAAACGAAGGGGTGTTCGGCTACCCTCCAGCAGGGCTAAGCTAGACATAAGAACACAAAAACCCGGCGCGGGGTTATCTGCAGCCGGGTTTTTTAATGCCGTATTCGTAGAGCGTGCCCCGCTATTCCCTGTCCGCCGTAATCCATTCGATCTCAAGCCGGAACGGGCCGTCTGTGCCGTCGGCAATAATAATTCCGATCTCCTCGGCCTTAGCCGGATTAAACTCAAACCCTTGTAGTTGCCGTCCAAAAAGCGAAGGTTTCAGCGCCTTAAACGGCACACGCACCTCGGCCCATTCCCCCGCAGGCGTAGGCGGTATTTGCGCTTGGAAAGAGACAGGCCGAAACCTGTAGCGCGCGTCGCTCTTGAGCGTGACTCTATACGTCCGCCCATCAGACTTCACCCGAAAACCCAGCCCCTCCATCGCGGACAAACGTCCCGGCTCCATGTCGGCCCGCACAGACGAAAACCCGCCGCCATTCGTATTAATAGCCCCCTCAAACACCATCATCCCGTCAGCGAATTCCGGCCCCCCGGACGAGCGCCCGCCCATAACCCCATCATTCACCGCCCGCCACAGGCTGGCAGCCTCAGGCGTGTCAAATGTCATTTTCATAGCGGGTTCCTTTTGGGGCGAAGGGGAATGCGTCGCCTGTGCGGAGCACGCGGCGAGGAGCGGAAGAGTGAGGAGGGATATGAGCAGGTGGCGCATGTGGGTCTCGGGTCAGGTGGGTACGCCAAAAATATGTGAAAATTTGCGGCGAATTACAAGTGGTGCAGAGTGTGGCAGAAAATCTGCCCCTATTAAAGAACATACAACAGGCCGCGATAGCGAAGCGACCCGCAAAAAGGGCGAAGCTAAAAAGAAGAAGTGGTCTCACAACCCTTATGCGGAAACACATTCGCTTAGCGAATGTGTTTAAAACACGCCCTGCAGGGCAGAACTAAACGTAAAAACTTAAACCTTGGGAAGACCAAAAACTAATAGAGTCATACAAAACCATATGGAATTTTATTTTACATGATCTCGAGACACTATACTCGCTAGATACTCGCTAGTCGGCTAAGCGGGAAAATTACGACACATAAAACAAGTTTATGGACACTCTTATAATATGCGGAGTGTGAGTTTAAATTTATTTTAAATGACAGGCGTGAAAAGTTGCTAAAATATGCTGGAGGCAACCCAAGATAGCAATTTTAAACGCCAATGAGATAGTGTTTGAGAGAGTAATAGCATGAATAACGGGAATAACTTTAATTTTGGTTTTGCGAAAAGTTTCTTGCTGACCACTGTCTGTTTATCGCTTGCAGCTTGCTCGTCTTCTGAGCCGACTGATCAAACCCCATCATCGCAAAATTTATCCGCGCAAGATCTTAAAGTCTATCAGCAGAAATTGGAGCGAAGGCTGCAAGATCCTATTGAGAGATCAAACTTGATCGCAAAGGTCTTAGGTACGACTGAAACCGGCGAGCGCCATTCATTCATGAAATTTCATGTTTTTGGTTTTGAAGGTGACGGAAACTTGATCCCGTTTTACACAATGAACAATTATATAGTTCAAAAATGGGTACCCGCTGAAGACGGTCATTTTGAAGTCGAGCATTACGAAGTCGCTTATTACGCTAAGTTCGATACTAATGAGCCCATCGAGACCTGGAAAAATCCACTCACAGGGGAGGTCGTGGAGCTCCCTCATTTCGTATTGGGACCTGTTCCTAGATATTACGGTCCAAGCAATACCGATAGTGAAGATTCTTTTGCGTCCGATCCATTAAATATAACTATGATAGGCGATCGTGTATTTGTGCCAACGCTCACCAGCTTTGCGATTGATAATGTGCTCACGCCAGAAGAATGGGGCCCTTATTCTAACGGGCCTACAATCTTCTGGGATTCTATGGCTGTATATTCCGCAAATGTTAAAGACGTATTTGACGACACTCTCACTCATGCTGATGCAGAAATTCATATGCAGAATTTAATAAGCTGGTCGCCTTATTTAAAGATTGGGCAGCACCCCGGGCGAACCATGGTCCGCGCCTACGGGAAGCATATATCAGGTTACGATGATTTGCCCGACGATATCAGGGCAGGCCTCGAAAAGTATACTCCAGAGATTTTTGACATTGAAGGCTGGACCGAGCTAAGAATGGATACTCTCGAAGTTGCAGCTACGTTAGAAGAAAAGCGCGCTGAAGGCACACTAGACATAGATCAGCCGGATTATCAGCCTTATACTATTATTCCGGTTGATGAGCGCTAGCAGCTATCCCTTTATTTAGGCCCCACGCCTTCGCGTACGTTAAGTTCATAGAGTTTCCGCATATAGGTGATTGCCGCAAGCGGCGCTTCGACCCATGAATAAATTTTCCAAGTTCCGTCAACTTTGCGAAGGCTGACAACGCCGCGGTTATCGCCACCAATGGGTTTAGGGCGGTCGTTCAATTTCACATCAAACCGTAAATCGAACGTGACAATTGCATTATTGTCATCAACCCGTTTCACATGATAATTGTAATAATCAACTACGATCCATTCGTTCCAATCATCAGTCCCTTTCCAATAGTCTTCTATTTGAGACCAGTCGGTCATTATCTTATCAGACTCTTCAGCGATGTAGATTGGTGCGGGGTCATTGATATCCCAATGGAATTTAAGGCTGTCATAGTTACCTTTATTCCAATCACTTTTAACGTCATCCATAACTTCGATGAGCTCAGCCTTTAGCCGATCCTGAGGTGTTTCCATGTTTTGGCAATGAGCTGAAACTGAAAAAGTTAAAACTATAGCTATCAATAGAAGAAGGGTATGTTTTAGTCTTTTACGGCTGTATGCGGCGAGTGTCATAGGCTCTTATCTCCATATGAGTTTAGTCATCACGAAGTTGCTAGTGAGGTTCATTTTCACTGGCATATACTTCATAACTGGACTCATTTGGCGTGATCCATTCCTTCGGAGCTTCGAAATATTCAGGATAATGTTTCTCAGCGTAAGCGCGAATTTGCGGTGAAAGTTCCTCCACGCCTCGTAGTGATTTAATATGAGAACGGTAGAATAAATGCCCCGGCGATTGCCCCATGCGCATCCAGGGTAGCCAATTTGCAATCCGCTGCCAGCCGCCATTCGTGTAAATTTTAGGTCGGCTTTTATCGCCCAGCTGTTCAATCGGGAAACTCCACTGCTGATATTCAGAAACTCTAACGCGTTCACCCGGGGAGGCTTCTGGCCAGATGGCGGGGTCGAGTGGGCTCTTCCAATCCAGATTTACGTCAAAGGCTCCAAAAGCTGTATCGCCTACAAAAGTCCATGGTAGCAAGAAAGGCATCATTTGGACGGTTTCATCTTTTGTGGCCCCAAAACTAAGCGGAAACTCTTCCTTTAAATGTGCATTTACTGGATTATTATGAATGTGCGATACTTTTGTGGTCTTACCGTTAAGAGGGTTTTCCCAAGACTCGATGATTTTTCCGGTGCGAATATCTTTGTAGAATCCACATTCGAGCTGATAGCGCTTATATGATCCATCCGCTTGCTTCTCGTGGCGCGACACGCCGAAGCCTTCTAAATCAAACAGAGGTTTAATAATTGTGTGATCACCTATTACGCTAAATATTCGGGCGCCAAACCAACCTATTGCATCTTCCGTTTCGTCAAGTGAACCGGACATGCGAATGAAAGCTTCGAGATTATCGCGGCGACTCATAGGGTCGAAATTTTTCGGTAATTTCGGTGTTAGAGGCTTCGAACCTGAATGGGCCGAAGCATCACTCATTTTATTGCAGGCACCAAGCATCGTCGTAGTTGCTACAGCTCCCATCAGCAATTTGCGGCGGTCAAGGCCATTAGCCATGAAGTCTTGCAACATGTGTATTCCTCCCAATTGAACTTCATCTAATTTAGGGCATATCTTCAACTCGCCCTTGCTAATATTTATATCTCTTCGCCTATCGGGTAGTTTTAGCTGAATTATTTAACTCCTAAGTCTATCAAGTGAGAAGATTTGCAGCCCCAGCCTTTTAGCAAAACGCGTGGCTGTGAGATGTGACACGGCTGACATTTGTGTGCGGGATGGGCCGCAGGCCGCGCATCGTCTGGGCGTTTTTGTTTTTGCAAAGCAAAATTATTGTGAGGTCCGACCCGCGTCAACCGCTCTATAAATGACTTGAACGTCCTCCCACATAAAGGCACAACGGCTCCGCATTCACGGAGTTTATTATGCCCACACGCGACACTCATTTTAAGACCCTTGAAGGCCTCGCCTCGCAGGCCGTCTCTATTGCAGACCTGTTCAAAACAGAGCCGAACCGCATGGATAATTTCGTCCTGCGCGAGGGGCCTGTGCGGGCGGATTTTTCCAAGCAAGCCATGTCGGAAAGCGCGCGTGTTGCGCTATTATCGCTCGCGGCGAATTGCGATCTGGATGAATGGCGCGCGAAATTATTTGCAGGGGACAAAGTCAACACCTCCGAAGACCGGGCGGTCTTGCACATGGCGTTACGCGGCGTCGGGGGTAGCGCGAAAGTTCAGGGCCAAGTGGGCAAGATGCGCACCCGCATGCGGGAATTCGCCGAACGGATACGCGCGGCGAAATCTAAAACAGGGAAGGGCAAAAAATATAAAGCTATCGTCCATATCGGCATTGGCGGATCAGACTTGGGGCCAAGATTAGTCGCCGATGCGTTCCGGGCGACAGGCGCGCCGGCGCTCGAGCTCCGCTTTGCTGAGAACGTGGACGGGGCTTCCATCAATGACGCGCTCGCCGGGCTCACCCCCAAATCGACATTGGTCATTGCCGTGTCCAAATCTTTCACCACGCAAGAGACCCGCATGAACGCCGAAGCCGCCCGCGACTGGCTGGGGAAAAACGCTGCAAAGAATTTTATCGCTGTAACGGCTAATAACGAAGGCGCGCAAAAGTTTGGGTTGGCGAAAGACAACATATTTGATTTCTGGGACTGGGTTGGCGGGCGTTATTCCGTGTGGAGCGCGGTTGGGCTGAGCTTGCAAATCGCTTACGGGCCGGAGCATTTCGATGCCTTCCTCAAAGGCGCGGCGGCGATGGACACGCATTTCCGCGATCAACCTTTGCAAGAGAATCTGCCCGTTATGTTGGCGATGACCGGGATTTGGAACCGCAATGTGCTCGGCTATACGTCCCAAGCGGTCATCCCTTATGCGCGGCGATTGCGCAAACTCCCGGCGTTCCTGCAACAGCTGGAAATGGAGAGTAACGGGAAGTCGGCGGGACGGGATGGTAAGCCTGCGGGCCTGACCTGCCCCGTCATTTGGGGCGACGAAGGCACGAACGGGCAGCACGCCTTCTTCCAGTGGCTACATCAGGGAACCCCGGGCGCGCCTGTCGATTTCGTGGCGGTGCTCAAAGACGGCGAAGACCGCCCGGAACATCACAAAGCGCTACTCGCGAATTGCTTCGCCCAGAGTGAGGCGCTTATGCTGGGTAAACCCGAGCACGTTGTGCGCGAAGAGATGGGAGACGAATCCAATATTGACGAGCTCGCCCCGCAAAAAACCTTCCCCGGCAACCGCCCGTCCACCACGATTACGCTGGACGAACTTACCCCCGAAGCGATGGGCTACCTCATCGCGCTCTATGAGCACAAAACCTTCGTCCAAGGCGTCATCTGGAACGTCAACAGCTTCGACCAGTGGGGCGTGCAGCTCGGGAAGGTCTTGGCGGGAGCTATACTGGCGGAAATGGACGGTGAAAAAGGTGAGCATGATCCGAGTACGAACGCGCTGATTGGGTTGGTGGGCCTTTAAAAGAATAATACGTTTCCCTCTCCTAAAGGGAGAGGGTGCCCCGAAGGGGTGGGAGAGGGGATCCGATTTAAAAATATGTTAGCTGAGGTTAAGGGGTTGCATTATCAAATGACCGCGCAATTTCATCAAGAACATCTTCTATATTGAAATAAATATCCTCGTTTCGGTATCGAATGACGTAATATCCAAGACTTTCAAGAGTCGCGGTTTGTTCATTATCGTAGTCAATTTGTTCTCATGGCTATCCCCATCAACTTCAGCAGGAGCTTAGTTCTTGCGAAAGTATTTGGCGAAGTTACGTTTGCTCTGACGAACCATAGGTCGACATTATATATTTTATGTAGAGTTTCGAATCCCTCTTCCAACCTATGCGTTTTGAAAAACGCCAAGGCCATCTTCTCCCAATGGGAGAAGGAATTTTCTTTCATATTTTGTCAAACCCGTTATCACGCTCCCATGTCTAAAAAGAACAAACCTTTTCGTCCCAAAGCCCGCCGTCCTCGGGGGTTCGAAGACAAACCGTCTGCGATATTACGCGCCGAGCGACGTCTAATTGAAGCGGCGTTTAGCGTGTATGATATGCGCGGGTTTGAGCCTTTGCAGACGCCGGCCTTTGAATATGCCGACGCGCTGGGGAAATTCTTGCCGGATGAAGACCGTCCCAATGTCGGCGTGTTCGCCTTGCAGGATGATGATGAGCAATGGCTCTCTCTGCGGTATGATTTGACCGCGCCGCTCGCCCGATTTGTCGCAGAAAATTACGACGCGCTCGCCAAGCCTTATCGCCGTTACCAAGCCGGGTCTGTGTACCGGAATGAAAAGCCCGGACCGGGGCGCTTCAGGGAATTCGTACAGTGCGACGCGGATAGTGTCGGCGCGCCGGGGTCTGCGGCAGACGCGGAAATGATTATGGTCGCGGCGGACGTGATGCGCGCGGCGGGGCTGGCCGATGGGCAGTATCAAATCCGGGTCAATAATCGCAAATTGCTGGACGGCATTCTGGAAAGCTCCGGCGTGCCTAATACGGAGGGAGGCGCAGAGGAACGGATGCGGGTTTTGCGTGCCATTGACAAACTTGACCGGCTTGGAACTGATAACGTGGAATTACTTCTTAGTGTGGGTCGGCTGGACCCAAGTGGTGACTTCACAGAAGGAGCTAACCTAAGCAACGATGGTATCAAAGCTGTCATGGGCTTTATAGGAGCTAGTGCTTCTGATAGGGGTGAGACGATTAAAACTCTCGAGAAAATCGTCGGTACATCAGAACGCGGACTGTCAGGCATTAAAGAACTTTCCGACATTGACGCGCTATTGACGGCGACAGGTTTCGGCCCTGACCGCGTGGCCTTTGATACATCTATCGTGCGCGGGCTCGGCTATTATACCGGCCCCGTTTTTGAGGCGGAGCTTCTCGCGGACATTAAAGACAAAAAAGGCCGCCCCGTGCGCATTGGTTCAATTGGCGGCGGCGGACGATACGATGATTTGGTATCACGCTTCCGCGGACAAGCAGTTCCTGCGACAGGCTTTAGCTTTGGTGTCTCGCGCTTTATTACGGCGCTCGAGCGTATGGACGCCTTGGAGCAATCCGTGAAACCGCCCGTCATTATCTGCGCTTTCGATAAATCCTTGATGGGAGAATATTTCCAAATGGCGGACGAGCTTCGCGCGGCAGGCTTGCGTGCTGAAGTCTTTATCGGCGCGGGCAATGTAACCAAGCAGATGAAATATGCGGATCGCAGGGGCGCTCAAATCGCCGTGCTCATGGGCTCGGATGAAATGGCGAAAGGTGACGTCACTCTGAAAGATCTGCACCTCGGCGCGGAAATGGCCAAGGCGATTGAAAGTAATGAAGAATGGCGGGAAACACAGCCCGCCCAAGTCACCGTCTCGCGCGCCGCTCTTGCGGCTTCGGTCAAGGATATGCTCGGGCAATCGAAATAATTCTGATTTGGGGAATAGGCGGGCCGGCCCGTTCTAACCGGCCCGCAATGGGTGCCTTCACCAAAAGCTTGGGGGACTTGGTAAAAGCGTCCAAAAGGATATTGTCCTCAAATCCTTGTACGCCTGAATTCGCGGCGAGTAAGTGACAATCTGTTAAGGTTTTGTTTATTTTTAGGTTTTCCATTGAATTTACAATGAATGAGGCCTCTTTGGGCGTTTAACGCAAAAAAAAAGACCCCGCCACATAAATGACGGGGTCAGTTCAGAGAGAGAGTAACCTATCGTTTGATAAGTTAACCTTGGTTACGAAGCTTCGCCTGAACAAAATCTGAACGCTTGACGTGGCCACTGCATCTCCCACATAAATCACGTAAGGAGCCCTATAATGAGCCAGATTGATTTACGCATATTACCCGTCACGCCGTTTTCCCAAAATTGCAGCTTGCTGTGGGACACAGACAGTATGGAAGGTATTTTTGTCGATCCGGGCGGGGAGGCGGAGAAGTTGATGGCCGAAGCGAAAAAGCTTGGCGTCACCATAAAAGAAATTTGGCTAACCCACGGTCATTTGGATCATGCGGGCGGAGCGGAAGACATCCGCGCGGCGCTCGGCATTCCTATCATTGGCCCGCACAAGGACGATCAGTTCTGGATGGATATGATCGAGCAAAGCTGGGCGCAATACGGACATCAGGGCATGGGCAAGAATGTTGTCCCGGACAGATATTTGGAAGACGGCGAAACGCTGACGTTGGGGAGCGTTACATTTGACGTCGCGCATACGCCCGGCCACACGCCGGGTCATGTGGTTATCCATAACCGGGATATGAAAATCGCCTTTGTCGGCGACGTTATTTTTCGCGGCTCAATCGGGCGCACAGATTTCCCCAAGGGCAATCATCAGCAACTGCTCGATAGTATTACAGACAAACTTTGGCCGCTCGGCAATGATATGCGGTTTGTCCCGGGGCATGGCCCGATGAGCACGTTCGGGCAAGAGCGCCAAGACAATGCTTTTGTAGCCGACAATGTGATCGGCACAACAGGCGCGCCAACCGGCGGGGTGATGTAATGACTCGGGACGGACGTACAAAAGGTGTTGGCGGAAAAACGGCTGAAGAGGCTTTGGCAACACTGTCGGATATGACGTCGGGTGTTGCGCCTATAAAGTCATCTGAATATTCCGCGCGGATTGCTAAAGCGCAGCGTTTAATGAAAGAGCAGGGGCTGTCCGCGCTTTATTTACACGCGGGAACCTCGCTTTATTATTTCACAGGAACACGCTGGAACCCGTCCGAACGCATGGTCGGCGCGGTGATTTTACAAGATGGCCCGCCCGTCTACATTGCGCCCGCCTTCGAGGAAGGCACCTTGCAGCAATTTATGGCCGTCAAAGGTGAGGTGCGCGTTTGGCATGAACACGAAACGCCCTATGCCCTTATTGGAGATATTGTTTCCGGTAAGGGAATGATTGGCCTGGATGAAGCGACGCCGTTTTTCGTATCGAACGGTATTGCCAAAGCGTGCCCGCAATTTGAACTGACGAACGGTGTATCCGTGACAGCGGCTTGCCGGATGATTAAATCCGAGCCCGAGCTGTCTTTAATGACCCGCGCCAAAGAGATGACGTTAGCCGTTCATAAAGCTACGGCGAGCATGCTGCACGCGGGCATAACGACAGCCGAAGTTGGCGCTTTCATTGACGCGGCTCACCGCAAAGTTGGCGCGCCTAAAGGCTCCTATTTTAAGATTATATTGTTCGGCCCGGATAGCTCTTATCCTCACGGCGTCAAGGACGCGAAGCCACTCGAAGACGGCGATATGGTGTTGATTGATACGGGCTGCCAGCTCCATGAATATATCTCAGACATCACGCGCTCATATGTGTTTGGAACGCCCAGTGGCAAACAACGCGACGTCTGGGACGCGGAAAAAGCGGCTCAGGCCAAAGCGTTTGACGCGGCTCAAATTGGCGTGCGTTGCGGAGATGTTGATTTGGCCGCGCGAGCTGAACTAGAGCTACGCGGGTTTGGCCCCGGTTATGAGACGCCCGGTCTGCCGCACCGCACAGGTCACGGCATCGGGCTCGATATTCATGAATGGCCGTACTTGAATTGGGGCGATGATACCCCACTTGCGCCGGGCATGTGTTTTTCAAATGAACCCATGATTTGTGTTTACGGCGAATTCGGCGTGCGCCTTGAGGATCATTTTTACATGGGGTCTAACGGTCCGGTCTGGTTCACAGAGCCAAGCTATTCTGTCGATGACCCTTTTAATGGGGTTTAGAGTCAAGGGATCCAAAGGCTATTTTGCGGCTTTTTCCATAGCTTCGGCCAAATCGACGTCTTTCTGCGTCACGCCTCCAGCATCATGGGTGGTGAGCGTAACATCGACCCGGTTATAGACATTATACCATTCCGGATGGTGGTCCATTTTGTCCGCAATAATCGCAATCCGCGTCATAAAGCCAAAGGCTTCGGCAAAATCGTCAAATTTGAAGACTTTTGTGATGAAATCGTCGCCTCCCGTCCATCCGTCGAGGTTTTCGGCGACATCTTTAGCGTTAAGTAATGACATGGAGGCTCCTACAAGGGCTGTTTTTTGACTGTGTTAATATATTTACTTTGTCACAAACACGCCACATTTAAAGAGCAAACACGGGGCGGGTGTGTAAAAAATGTAAGGCTAACGGTTTGGGGAACAGTATCACGTATTCGCCGGAGAATTCCGCAAAAAATACGCCTGGGAATGTCTTAATGACGTCCTATCCAAGACCTGTACCAGCCGTACTCTCGCACATCATGAAATGTGTTGTTGTTGCGATGGCAGGGGTCTTAGCCTTTGAGTCGTTGATGCCAGCAGCCGAGGCGGTTTCGCTTAATAATATCGATAAAGTTGTTCATGCTGTGGCTTACTTTGGTCTGGCATATTGTATTGCAGCGGGATGGCGAAAGTCTTCGCTTTGGTTTGTGTTCTTCGTATCGGCCGCCTTTGGCGCCGCGATGGAGGCCGGGCAGGGTCTCATGGACATGGGACGGTCCGCGTCTCCTTGGGACCAGCTTGCCAACACAGTTGGCGCAGCCTTTGCATGTCTAGCATGGGTTATGCTGATTAAAATTTACCGCCGGTTTTGGGCGGGATCCTAGCCTTCGCGCCTAAGGGGAGCGATGAGATTAAATCTCGCTTCAGGCGAGAAAGACTTGAACCAACACAGACTCAGGCCGGCCCGGTCGAGACTGACAGATAACTGGGCAAATAATGTGGGTGACATGTGTCACCGTACACGCGGCGTGAAACCCGCACTGAAGAAAGGTGACATTATGTCGACACTTAAAACATCAACACGCACGCTTGCGGCCCTTTTGGTCTGCGCAGCTGCAGCACCGCTCGCGCTTGCGGGCGGCGGGAATTACGGCATGCCATCTATGCCGGAAATCCTTCCTCCCTCCTCTAATCCTGGCGAATGCTGGGCACGGGTTGCCGTTCCGGCGCAATACTCGCAGTCTAATCAGACGGTCATGGTGGAAGAAGGCTATTCAACGGTTGAAGTCATGCAGCCTCGTTTAGAGTCCCGCCGTGAGGCCTATGTCTCCAAAGAGGCCAGCGTCCGTTACGAAGTTAAGCAACCGACATATGAGTCAATTAGCCAACAGGTTATGACACGTCCGGCTTATGACAAACTCAGCGTCTCCCCGCCGCAGTTCTCTACGGTGCAAGAACGTATGCAAATTTCCCAGCCGCAGCTTGTCTGGAAAAAAGGCAATCCAGCAGAGCTTCGCTCAAAGGGTTATACAATCCATTCAACGGCCAATGGCGGACAGCAAGGCGGCGGCTTTTACAGCGAGCAGTCTTATAACTCAGGCGCAACTCATTGCGGAACAACGTGTGAAATCTGGTGTCTAGTCGAAGAGCCCGGCGAAGCGGTTTCTTTTAGCCGTAAGGTCATGACGCAACCCGGTCAGGTGCGTCGTCAGCAGGTTCCGGCTCAATTCCGCACGATTACAAAACAAGTTGTATCAGATCCAGGCGGTGTTCGTGAAGTTCATGTCCCCGCAGAGCATGCTACAATCGTGGTTGAAGATGTTGTAGATCCGGGCGGGGAGCGCGTTGTTGCGCATCCTGCTAAATACGGAGATGTCAGCAAACGCGTTATGGTAACACCGGAAACGTATGAGTGGCGCCGTGTCCTTTGTAAGCCCGGTACTGGCGGATCCTCTTCTTATCAGGGGTCGGCATATCAAGGTTCCACGCATCAAGGTTCCAGCTACCAAGGCACCAACTATCAAGGCTCAGCTCATCAAAGCTCCGGCGTGACTTACGGGTCAGGTGGAAGCTCTTACGGTTCGGGGCATAGCACAAGCTCACATCAGACATCCGGTCATTCATCCGGCATGTATGAAGGTGGTAGCGGGCATCACTCATCCTCGCAGCCGATTACTTACGGTAATCCAGGTGGACAGGTCACACAGCCAAGTAATTACGCGAAGAAGCGTAAAAAATGGCGTCATAAGCACTAAGCTTTATCAAACATTAGATACGAAAAAGCCCTCGCAAATGCGGGGGCTTTTTTTTGATAAGAGTTTGATTCCGAAGCTCTCGCTCCAAGACTAAAGGCCAGACCTTATTTAATATCGTCCTGATCGATAAGACCGTCTGACGCTATCTTCTCTTTGTCGAAATATTCTTTCGCCAATTTGAAGACAACCGGTGAGAGCACGATGAGGGCAATCAAGTTCGGCGCGGCCATAAGACCCGTCAAACTATCTGCGATGAGCCAGAACGTGGCAACAACGACGTTGTCACCTTCTGTCTCAAAGGATAGCGCGAAGGTTGAGGCGAACACGGCCAAGATCCAGAAAACACGGAAGACCGGAATGGCTTTTTCTTTGAACATGAAAGCCGCGCACCGCTCTCCGTAATAGGACCAACCGATGATTGTCGTGAAGGCGAAGATACATAGGCATATTGTAACGATGTGTTTGCCGAAGCCGACCAGGGTCGCGTCAAATGCGGCCGCCGTTAAAGGCACGCCAATTTCGCAGCCAGGAGGCGTCGTGCCAGAAGCGAGAAGCTCTAAGATGGCGGGGCTGGCAAGGCAGTCAGCGCTCATGACGCCTGACGTCAGGATGACGAGAGCCGTAATCGTACAGATAATAAGCGTATCAATAATCGTCCCGAGCATTGCAATAATGCCCTGATTGACCGGGTCATTATTCTGCGCCGCCGCATGAGCGATAGGAGCGGAGCCTTGTCCGGCTTCATTCGAAAACAAACCGCGCGCCACGCCTTTTTGCATGGCGAGCATCATGAGGCCGATGGTGATACCTGTACCTGCGCCTTGCATACCGAAGGCGCCTTTAAAAATCATACCGAAGGCTGCCGGGACTTCACTGATATTGGCAAAGACGACGATTAAAGCTGCTGAAATATAAATCACAGCCATGAACGGCACGAGCTTGGACGCGACAGCGCCAATGCGTTTGATACCGCCAAATATGACACCGGCCACGAGAAGAGACAACACCACAGCGACAATGCGCGGGTCAAAATTATATGTGCTCTGCAGCGCGTCGGCGATGGAGTTAGCTTGCACAGCATTGCCTGTCGAGAGGGAGCCAATAGTACCGAACAGCGCAAAGGCTGCGGCGAGCCACATCCACTTTGGGCCGAGGCCGTTCTTAATATAATACATGGGACCGCCGACGCGGTTCCCTTTGGCATCAACTTCGCGGTAACGCACGGCGAGAACGCCTTCGGCAAATTTTGTTGCTGTACCGAGAATAGCGGTGACCCACATCCAGAACACAGCCCCCGGGCCGCCAATAGCAATCGCCGCGGCAACTCCGGCGATATTCCCTGTGCCCACGGTGGAGGACAGTGCAGTCATCAGGGCCGCAAAAGGCGAGACATCGCCCTCTTCCTGTAGGCCTTCACGTTTTTTGAACAGTTGGCGGAACCCATATCCAATTTTGGACAGGGATATAAACCGTAATCCGACGGTCAAGAACGCGCCCACACCAAGGAGCAAAACCATCATAGGAACGCCCCAAACAATATTGTTTAGGCTTTCCATGAGTGAAGCAAATGTTTCCATGAGGTGACCTCCCAAGTCGTACCAAGTCGTACCAAGTCGTTTTTTCGCACATTAACCATGCGCCGCGCCCTTGCAATGCCTTTATAAGAAAAGGCGTCTTTTCAAAGACCGAGGGATGGGATATGTCCACGCCTTAAACTTAGCGAGATTCTTATGTTCGAAGCCCTCACCGCCCGCCCGCCTGACGCCATTATTGCCCTGATGGAGCAATGCCAAGCTGACCCTAACCCCAATAAAATAGATCTGGGCGCTGGTGTCTATAAAGATGATGCGGGCGTTGTGAGTATTCTGCGGTCAATCAAGAACGCGGAACAGCTCTGGTGGAAAGAAGAGACCACCAAGACGTATGTCGGCACATCCGGGAACCCTGAGTTCCGCCGCTTGATGCTCGATTTAATTTTAGGCGCAGACAATGCGGCTATTAAAGAAAGTCGGATTGCGAGCGCGCAAGCCGCGGGAGGTTCCGGCGCGCTGAGCATTGGCGCGGAACTCATCGCCGAAGCTAATCCGAATGCCACCGTTTGGGTCAGCACGCCGACATGGGCCAATCATGCGCCGCTCATCGGGACGTCCGGCCTCACGATTGAGAGCTATCCTTATTATAATCGCGAAACTTTAGGCGTCGATTTCGACGACATGATGGCGCATCTGAAAGCTCATGCCAAAGCGGGCGACGTCGTTGTCCTGCATGGCTGTTGTCACAACCCTACTGGGGCTGACTTGTCTTTCGCGCAGTGGGATATTATCGCCGATTACATGGCAGACGCGAAATTAATGCCTTTTGTCGATCTGGCCTATTTTGGCCTCGGCGACGGAATTGAGGCGGACACTTATGGTTTGCGGAAAATTATTGCGACAAACCCGGAAACCGTCTTTGCCGCAAGCTGTTCTAAAAACTTCGCGCTTTACCGGGAACGCACAGGCATGGTCGTCGTGATTTGCACCTCGCCTGAAACCGCGAAAATCACGCAAAACCGCATTGGGCTGATCCAGCGCCGGGCGATTTCGATGCCGCCGGATCACGGGGCTGCTTTGGTAGTCCGCGTTCTTAGCGACCCTGAGCTTCGCGCCGATTGGGAAACGGAACTCGGCGAGATGCGCGAGCGTATGATTTCTCTGCGGGGACAGCTGTCCAAAGAGCTTCGCGTGCAAGGCGCAGAGGATATGGCCGACGCGGTGAAGGCACAAAAGGGGATGTTCTCGACGCTGCCGCTTTCCCAAGCTCAAGCCGAAAAGCTCCGCTCCGATCATTCAATCTACATAATGAATTCAGGCCGAATGAATATTGCAGGCGCGAACTCGGAGAATATTCCTCGCTTTGCGAAAGCGATTTTGGACGTTCTCTAATCGACAGCCCCCCTGAATTGGCGTAACGCTAGGGTATGGCTGTAGAGAATAAAGTGAAGGTCGCCGTTTTCGGGGCTGGCTCCATTGGGTGCTATGTTGGCGGATATCTGCAATCGGCCGGGGCCGCTGTCACCTATATTGGCCGTAAGCGGTTTGCGCAGAGGCTTAAAGAACACGGCCTGACTCTCACTCATTTAGAGCGCGAGACGATCTCATTACCGCCCGGTAGTTCTGACTTTCATATCACTCCTGAATATATTTCTCATGCCGATGTGATTTTGGTGACAGTCAAATCCCAGGATACGGACGCAGCAGGTAAAGCGCTGGCCTGGCACGCCAAAGCGGGCGCGCTGGTGATTTCTTTGCAAAACGGCGTGAGTAACGCCGATGTCCTGCGCGCGCATTTGCCGGAACATACCGTCCTTGCGGGCATGGTAGCGTTTAACGTGACGGCGGCCGGGCCGGGCGTCTTTCATTCGGGCACAGAAGGCGGCCTCGTGATAGAGGCTAATTCTGACCCACGCCTTGCGGCCTTAGTGACCCTGTTCACGATCGCCGGAATGCCAATCGAGACCAATGAGAATATGGACGGCGTCAGCTGGGGGAAGCTTCTGATTAATTTAAGTAATGCCGTGAATGCCTTGCATGGAGATACTTTGCTGACGGGACTATCGCAGCGGGACTACCGAAAGGCCCTGGCGGCTTCGATAGAAGAGGGGCTTAATCTTTGCCGGAGTGCGGAGATCAACCCTATTCCCACTGGCGCCGTGAACTTGGAGACCATGATTAAAACGCTGCGCTTGCCGAACCTGCTCTACAAACCTCTTATGAAAAAGATGATCAAAATCGACGCCGCCGCGCGGAGCTCGATGCTAGACGATCTTGAGATGGGCCGTCCGCCGGAAATTGATTACCTACAGGGCGAAATTGTTAGGCTCGCGGAAACTCAGGGCACGGGCGCGCCTGTGAATGCGGCTATACTTAAAGCCACGAAAGCGGCGTTTGAGGCGGGGGTGTCCCCCAAACTATCTGGGCGTCAGATATTAAGCTTAGTAAAAACGTAGGCTTTTCCCTCCCCCTTGAGGTTAGGGATAAAGGGCGGGGGGAGCGCCGTGTCTACGACGCATATAAATACTTCGCTATTTTACGTCTTGCAGACGCTGGACACCCCCCACCTTGGCCCTCCTCGCGAGGGGGAGGGAACTATTTTGATATTAAGACGCGGTCCAAACAGGAGGCTTAGCGGCCTTCAAAGTTTGCAGCGACTGTTTCGCGGTTTCCAAAGCTTTGCCTTCGGGCGTATGTTTTATGCCGGAATAACATTTGGACGTTGCGCAATTTTCGATAAGTAATTTCACAGCCGCATTCCTCTGATTGAGGACGGTCACAGCGCTGTTCATATCGCCTTGCCATTGGTGGTTGGCCGCCGCGCTTGCATTAATGCAGCGCGCATTATTTTCAGGGTTTTTCACTTTCTCAACGCACTTTGCCATGCGGCTATCAAGTTGCTTTGAGTCAGAGACATATTCCGCAATGGTTGGCGCTTGCACAGCAATCAAAACAAAGGCCAGACCGATAACAGGAACGAAGATATTTATTTTACGCATGGGGCTAATCCGTTATTCGTGTTGAGGACTGAGCCATGCGAGTTTCGTGCCAGCCTCGCACGTATCAGAGGAAAAGAACGACCTAAGGATATCAAAGTATTTCCCTCCCCCTTCGAGGGGAGGGGATTGACAGCGTTGAAAGCTTTCATTCGGCTGACTCCATTAACCTCTTAAACACAAATCCAAACGCGACAGCGCAAATGGCTTTCAAAACGCACTCTCCCTTAACGTTTCATTATCTATAAATAGATAAACCACGGGTATGACCACAAAGCCGATAGAGATGATGATAGAGCCGGGGGCAGAAGCGCTCATTATCAATATGGGACGACGGATGAAAACCAAGGCCCGATCCAAAGTGATAGACCGCGCCGTCTCGCACATTCGCACAGACTTCCATAGCTCCGAAGTTACGGCTTGGTTTGCGGAAAGTCCTTTCGCCGCCTCGCGCCGGACAACAGTGCGTGTCTCTGAGGGGAATGCAGATTACCTCGCCGCGATTGCGGCCACTGTCGGAAAGGGTCGCCCCGCCATCTTAATGGGCCTTGTCTATTTTGCTGCGGCGAATTTAAGCCGGGATGATTTGGAAAGTCTGCGGACGTAAAAAAAATTTTAATCAGTAGAGTTTATTGAATACGCCGTGCGGCATAATATGATTTGCGCTAAAATAGTGCCTTTTGGTTTGCTTTTTTACAAACTTTAGAGTGTATTAATGGCGTGAGCACCTTAATGCGGAGATTTCGATATGGCTGAAAAATATGATTCAATTTATCAGGTCTTAAATGATCCGAACGGTGATAGAGCATTACAACGCAGTGTTTTGGAAACACTAAAACCTTTGCACCAAAGATATGAAAGCCTTTCCAATAGTTTTGGTAATCCTGACCATACACCTATCTATCGCAGGTGTCAGCAATTAAACCATTGCCCAACAGTGAGCGCTCAAGACAGAAGTATTTACGGCGGAACAACAGCGCCTGCTTTTAATATTTATGGGCCAAGCGGTAAACAGAGTCTGTCTCAATTTAGATTTTTTTCCCATAGCGGAAAGGTGGTTTTTGAGGGGGTAAAAGCTAGTGGCCAGTTTTCTGTTGATGTCATAAAAGGTGTTGCGAAAAATGCCGCTCGTAATGTGGTGAAAGAGACTCTTAAGGACGTGCTTAAAGATGAAGCAAAAGACGAGATCAAGACAGCTCTGTTTGATCCTACTAACTATGCCATGGTGTCGATTATGGGTTCAAAGCCACACAAGAACAGGCAAAGATACCGTGAACGGTTCTTCGTTTATGTGGGCCAAACTAAAACTGTTTTTGTTCCTGATCATCAACTTGTTACTGTCAATATGCGTGTTGATCCAACCATGCCGATGTTATGGCGTATGTCTGTTCAGGCTGCAGACTACATTAATAGATACTAGGGTTACTAAGTGAAGAATGAATTCACATATCTGCTCGTCGCGACTTTTTTAGGTTCATTTCTTATTGGATGTGCAGAGTTCAACTTAAAAACTGAAAATGACTACGAGGAGGCCTTTTTTAATTTGGGTAAGCAAATACGTCCAATCGAGAAAGAAAAAGTAAAATGTGTTATCTCAATCGAATCTCCTGGACTGTTGGATGATATCGGTACACTCGCAGACGCTAGATTAAATTATCGGCTCGTACGTGATGTTTCTATACCTTTTGCTGGTGTGGATGTTGAGGGAAATTCCAACCATATTTACATTCCCTCGTATAGAGATTGCGAGAAACCTCTTAAAATCGCAACACGTTTGATAAAAAAGGAAAAACCCTCTCAGTTTCCCATAATAAAAGTTGAGGGGCCCGAAGTTTTAGATTTTTTGGAAATCAGTTATGTTGAGGAAGATTGATGGCAAAAAGAACTGTGAATAATATCACGACGGGATAGTCGAATTAATCGAATTTTCGTTTAGATATCAAAAAAATATTTCTTGAGAGTCCGTTTTTTTTTCTTCAACTATTTAACTCTCCAAACTTGCCCTCAATGGCCCCTCTTGCGGCATGCCTATCGCGTGGAAGCCGCCGTCTACATGGTGGGTTTCGCCTGTGCACGATAATCCCAAATCCGAGAGCAGATAGAGCGCAGCGCCTGCGACGCCCATGACGTCTGTATTGTCTTGCATAGCAGCGGCGGCTTTGTTGAAACGGAACATGTGATGTCCGGAGCCGATACCCGCGGCGGCCAAAGTTTTAATCGGGCCTGCCGAGATGGCATTGACGCGGATTTGGCGCGGGCCAAGGTCTGCCGCCATGTAACGGGTGCTGGCTTCGAGCGCGGCTTTGGCAACGCCCATGACATTGTAATTCGGGATGACCCGTTCTGAGCCAAGATATGTCAGCGTAACCATGGCCCCGCCGTCATTCATAATCTCGCTGGCGCGGCGGCCCGCATCGACAAAGCTATAGGCGGAAATGTCGAGGGCGGATTTAAAGCCTTCGCGCGTTGTGTTGTCGATGAAAGAGCCTGCAAGCTGATCCTTGCCAGCAAAGGCAATGGCGTGAACGAGGAAATCGATTTTACCCCATTCTTCTTTGAGTGCGTGGAACGTGGACTCCATTTGCTGGTCATTGGTGACATCGCAATCAAGCAGAAGCGGTTCTGAATTAGACCCTTTGGGCTGAATGGACTCGGCCAGCGGTTTGAGCCGCTTGAGGAGTTTTTCGCCTTGATGGGTAAAGGCGATTTCCGCGCCTTGCGCGGCGAGCTGCCGGGCGATGGCCCAGGCAATAGAGTTCTTATTCGCAACGCCCATGACAAGACCACGCTTGCCCTTCATCAGGTCGCCAGTTGGGAAAATTTGCTCGTCAGCCATAGGACTATCCTCT
>Ga0209831_1000384_pt1 | contig 42290 bp, 27 predicted proteins | sample Maine_Asex4_meta_FD_187451 | JGI IMG/M metagenome (GOLD analysis project Ga0209831, IMG submission 187451) | Marine algal microbial communities from Maine, USA - Maine_Asex4_metaG (SPAdes) (version 2) | ecosystem: Host-associated > Algae > Red algae > Unclassified | place: Maine, USA | collected... | reverse complement strand
TACGCTATTGCTTGGGTCAGCTATGCCGTAGGCGGAGGCTTTTTCGGTAAAAGTATTGTCTCCATTATTGATAAATAATTGATTTTCTTTGGGTTCAAATTTTCCACCTACCGAGCAGTAAATATCTAAAAAGCCGTCATTATTAACATCGCACATCGTGCTTCCGGTATACCATCTGTCGTCGCCCGCGATGCTTGCCGATTGGCTAATATCTTCAAATTGGAGGTCGCCTTTATTGAGGTAGAGTTTATTGGAAACCATATTTCCAGTAAAGAAAAGGTCTATCAATCCGTCATTATTAATGTCTCCGGCAGAGACGCCGCCGCCCATGTAGATGTAGGCATACGTGAAGTAATTGAGGCTGTCATTTTCTGTTAAATTATTGGAGAAATTAATGTTGGTGTGCGTGGGCGTGAGCTTGGTGAAAAGCGTGGAAGGGGGGCTGTCCTCGTCTTGATTGCAGGAGAGTAATAGAGGAAGCAATAGGAGTAATCCTAAAGGTATATTTTTATAGTAGAATTGCATGAGTAATGAATGATTCGAGTAGCCGCAGCTTGGGCTTATAGTCTTGCTTGCCATATTTTATGAGTCGTTATTCTATTTTTTTGGCTGGGCGGAGTGACATAAATAGCCTCTACGTTTCCTTCTGCATTCAAAAAAAATGAAATTCGTTTTCCTTTCTCTTTAAACGTATCTAAACAGCTATTATCTATGCAGTAAATAAGATACTCAAAGTTAGTGAATATAAAATTTTTAGACGGCTTGCCAAATATCTTAATTATTTCTCTTTTATTTTTCCCAACTAAACAAGATTCAACGATGTATTTTGGTTCGTACCAATATTCAGGCTTTCCTTTGAAGTAGTATGTAGCGGTAGAATTATCAAATTTCCATTCGCTTTTGAGTAGAACCATATACTCTTTGCATTCCGAATTTGGTCTATTAATTTTTGTTGTGCATGCTCCGATAATTAAAATGATTGATAATATTAAGATGTAATTATATTTCATTTTAGTGTGTAAAATATTTGGGGGGTAAAACAATCATAAATGTTTAATACGCTGATTTTAAGGGTGATTCCGATAACTATCGGAACTATGCGGCTAAGGAGGTGGATGCTTATTCCTTGTTAAAAATGGGGTCGATGCTATGCACCTGAAAAAACAAAAGGGAACGGGGATATGCCCCGTTCCCTTATTGAATATTTTTGAAATGTAAAATGTAAAAATGCTTATTTACATGAACGAAACACTTATATTTTTCTATTTTTTTACAAAAAAAATAAAACACACACGGTAGTCTCGCGTCCTACAAATATATTATACATTATACATTAATCATTAATCAATATCCCGGATTTTGAGAAAGTGCACCGCCACTCAAATCAATTGCTGTGATTGGAATAGGATAAAGGTCGTGCTTATCTTCGTAAGTACTTACTTTTTGACCGAAGTTTTCGATGATACGTGCTTCGTTTACAAAGTAAGTTGTCATCACTTCTTTGGCGACTCCCCATCTTCTCAAATCAAATAAACGATGTCCTTCCATACCGAGTTCTACTCTTCTTTCAAAACGAACAGCTTTTCTTGCCATGTCTTGGTCAGCGAAACTCGCATAAGGCTCAATGACATAATCGGCTGCGTCGCCTGTACCGTCTACGGCTTGCATGTAGTCAGAATTTTTGGCTCTGTTTCTCACCATATTTACGTAGTTCAAAGCGGTCGCTAAATCGCCTGTTTCTACGGCAGCCTCGGCAGCCATGAGCAGTACATCCGCAAAACGAAGGACGTGGTAATTGATGCCTGATAATTGTTGTCCCCAACCACCAGTGGCTTGTTGAGTACCTGCGTCATCTGCCCAATATACGTTTTTCTTAGGTAAATATGGACCCGAAATATCGGCAAAAGTTGCTCTTATCCAATCGTGTCCTATGTGTTCGCCGTACCCATTATAATCAATGGTTCTACGCCCAACGGTATAATCTGCTCTTGGGTCGAGCGTGCCTGCGTAAGGCGTGAAGGCTTCGGCACTTTCGATGCCGTAATCACTCGTTACATCTTGCTGATTATAAGTATCTAATAATGGAAGTCCGGCTGCATCTGTTTGGAATGCATTCAACAAATCTTGTGTAGGCTGGTAAAATCCACAGCAAGAACCAAATGGACCGGGGTTAGGAAAGTTTAATGCACCTGTTACATTGCCGTTGAAGGACTGACCATCGTCTGTTGTGAATTGAATGGCAAAGATAGATTCAGAACCATTTTCTCCGGCTAATCTGAAATTATCTACATAATTGGGTAGTAAGTCGTAAGCACCACTATTGATGACCGCATTAAATTCGGTAAGTGCTTGTGCAAATTTACCTTGATATAAGTAGGCTTTTCCTAAATAGGCTTTGGCAGTCCAAGAAGTAGGTCTTCCGGCTTCAGCTTGTGTACTTGGCAGATTGTCTGCTGCAAATTTTAAGTCTGCTTCTATTTTTTCCCAGATATCTCCAGTGTTTGGTTGATTAAACTCTGTATTGGTATAGTTTTCTTCGGAAATATAAGGAACATTTCCCCACATTTTTTGTAAGTCAAAATTGAAATGCCCTCTCAAGAAACGAGCTTCTGACAATTGAGTACTAAGGTCTTCGTCAGGAATAGAATTAATCAATGAAATAACTGCATTTGCTCTATTAATTCCTGCAAATATTACTCCCCATTTTGCGAGGAAGTAACCGTTGCTTGTTGCCCAATTCATTAATTCAAGCTCTTTCAAATCGGCTTGGTCATCATCTGTACTACCTTTGTGCGCATCATCAGAAACCACGTCGGAAGTCCAGTTGTCAGCAGCTCGTCCCCATTCATTTCCAATGTCATTTGCTCGTACTGCGGTTAATGCTGAATAAGCACCGGTCAGCAATAAATCAACACCTTGTTCATTTTGAAGTGCTTCGTCAGAGAGTGAGCCTACTGCGGGCAGGGTTGTAAATTTATCCTTACATGCTACGGTGGAAAGTCCTATGAGTAGCAATATTAAAAATATTTTATTTTTCATTTTTCTTATTTTTGAATTAGTTGACATTTTTTGCAAAAGAGAATTAATCAGGTCTATTCTGATTTTAGGAAATTCTTGAACATTAGTTTTTTACGCTGTTCCACCCCCCAACCCCCTCCAAAGGGGGAGATAGAAATGAGTGCGCTCCCTCCAAAGGGGGAGATAGAAATGAGTGCGCTCCCTCCAAAAAGGGGAGACTAACGCGAGTAGTTCTTCGCGAAGCGAAGAATTTCCCCCTTTGGAGGGGGTTGGGGGGTGGAACACGCAAAGCACAAATCTTTAATTTTATTCCAAATGCAAAAATTGTCAAAGAACCTATTTTTGAATTAGTTGATGATACATAGATAAACGTCAGTTTATAGTTTCACGTATTTCTATGGACTACTGACTATCGACGGCTTGAATTTTTTTAATTAAAATCTAACATTTGCTCCTAACGAGAAGACTTGGGATACAGGATATGTTCTTCTGTCTATCGCTAAACTTAAATTGTCATAAGCAACAACTTCCGGGTCAAGACCTGTATATTTAGTGATAGTAAACAAGTTAGTACCTTGAACATACAATCTGAGGGATTCCATTCTCAATCGCTCGGTGATTGATTCGGGAAGGGAATAACCGATTTGTAAATTTCTTAATCTAAAATAAGAACCATCTTCTACGAAGTAAGAATTAGCAGAAGCCTCTTCTAATGGGTACGAAGTCGTCAGTGCAGGCACTTCTGTATCTGTATTTTCGGGTGTCCAAGCGTCTAATACTCTTGTGCTTCTATTTCTATTGAAGAAAAGCCCGAAGTCTGTAAATACTTTATTGTAGTTATATACGTCATTGCCTTGTGAGCCGACAAAGAATAAGGAGGCATCTATTCCTTTGTATTCAAAATACATATTGGCACCATAAGTGAAGTCAGGGTGCGGAGAGCCAATTTTGGTTCTATCTTCATCATTTACAACGCCATCGTTATTAATATCTTCATACATAAATCTACCCGTTTCATCGAGTCCGATAACATTTCTACCATAGAAATAGGACATTTCTTCTCCCACCTCTGTTCTGGTAACTGCTCCGTTTCTAAGGTCACTTCTTCCGATAACCGGTGCTCCACCAATCAATGAATCAACAGAATTTTTGTATCTGGAAATATTGAATCCAATGTCATATTTAAATCCGCTGGAAGTTGCATCACTGAAATTGAGCGCGAGGTCTATACCTCTGTTGCTGATGTCACCGAGATTTACAAGCGGAGCTCCTGCGTCAATGGCAGTCGTGCTGATAGAGCTAAAATCGCGAGTAATCAAATCGCGCGTTTGAATAGTAAAGTACTCCGCCGATAGTTTAATCTTGCGTTGGAGCAATTCCATATCAAATCCAACATTAGTCGTCACAGAAGTTTCCCATTTCAAATTAGGGTTTCCTACTTGCGCCAATAAAGCTCCTGTAGAAATCGTATTTCCATCAAAAGAATAATTAGCTAATGATTCGTTTAGTGAAGAAATATTGATAGTAGGATTGTCCGCTGGCAATGTTTGATTACCTAATTGTCCCCAAGAACCTTTGAGTTTCAAGCGATTGACAATTCCACTATTTGGGAAGAAATCTTCATTACTAATATCCCAACCCACGCTAAAGGATGGGAAAATATTAGACTTATTATCCCCTAAAAACCTTGAAGATTCGTCTCTACGCAAGGTAGCAGTCGCATAATATTTGTCATTAAAAGAATAATTAGCTGTACCAAATAAAGAGTATAGGCTACTGGCACCATCATAAGCAAAATCTACATTAGGTGTACCCGAACCGTTTCCTAATAAGTAGAAACTTGGGTCTTCAAAAAGGTATCCTTGACGCGATACGCTCAGTCCTTTTCCGCCGTCTTTCAATGCTTCTACACCAGCTATGGCGTTCAAATAATGGTTGCCGAATGCTTTAGTATAATTTAAAGTATTTGTCCAACTCCAATTGAAGTTAGTATGGTTTTCCTCTGTCAATGTATTGGTTGAGATAGGCTCACCATGTTCAGGGTCTAAAGAAATAAACGCTCTATTGTCACGCGTACCATAACCGCCTGCGATAACAGTCTTTGCTGCCAATCCTTCGATTAATTCTATTGACAAATAAGCATCTCCAAAAGCACTAAACCGCTTATTGAAATCATTTCTGGTTCTATATAATTGTGCGGCAGGGTTTCTCGAATTACTCAATCCCGGACCGGCTACACCCGTGAAATTTCCATCATCATCCATCACAGGTAAAATAGGTATCATACTTCCTGCGCCCTCTATGGCTTCTTCAACGCCTGGGTTGGTATTGGAATAGGAAATATTGAGGTGTTGCCCAATTTTGACCCTGTCCGCAAATTTGTACTCAGAGTTCAATTTAGTATTTGCTCTATTGAATCCCGTATAATTCAAAATCCCCTTTCTATCCAAATAGCCAGTAGAAAAATAATATTTTCCATTTTCTGAGCCATTGGCTACTGAAACCTGCATACTATTCAGTGGCGCACTCTGCGTGATAGCATCCATCCAATCCGTACCATTAGGGTCTACTGTGGCATTAAAAACACCTGATTCTGCAAAAGTAATTGGGTCATAAGAAACAACTCTCGTATATCCCAAAATCGAAGTAGGAACGACTGGCGAAGCACCACTTCCATACTGAGGATGTTCAGGCGTAATACCGTCATTGAGCTGACTTTGCCAGATCATATCGGCATGTTGCTGCGGGTTGAGTACATCTAGCGTGTTCGATATTTGAGAAAAACCTGTGTACGCATTGACAGATATTTCAGGTTTTTTCATGTTGTAGCCGCCATTTTTTGTACTAACTATCACTACACCATTAGATGCTCTGGCACCATAGATAGCCGCAGCACCATCTTTCAAGACATTCATTTGGTCGATGTCTTCCGGACTGATATTATTCAAAAAATTAGGATCGTCCGTCTGTACACCGTCGATGATGTAGAGTGGGTTGGTATTATTACTGGTACCAAATCCACGAATATTAATTTTAGGAACAGAGCCGGGATTACCGTTTGTAATGACTTGCACACCTGTTACCCTTCCTTGCAATGCCTCTCCTGCATTCACTACGGGTATTTTTACCGCTTCAGCCATATCCACAGAAGCTACCGAGCCGGTCACATCACCTCGCGTTTGAGTAACATATCCTAATACAACGACTTCATTCAAAGAAACACCCTCTGAAAGTTGAATGTCAATATTTGATTGACTTCCTACGGTAATACTTAGGTCTTCGTAACCGACATAAGATATAACCAATACATCTCCGGGCTTTGCATTGATAGAAAACCGACCGTCTATATCTGTAGTCGTACCGGTAGTCGTGCCATCAATAGCAATTGACGCACCAATAAGGGCATCATTTGTTTCACCATCTAATATAGTTCCTGTAATTTGTGCGAAAGAAGCAGTACTGCCCAATAAAAACACAAGTAGAACCGTAAACTTTAGCAGACGATTTGAAAAGAATAAGTAAGTATTTCTCATAGTTAATTTAAATTATTGTAATAGAAATTGGTTTATTATTTAGTACACTGTAAACTAAATTAGTTTAAATTTTACCCGCGCCCCATCTTCTGTAAATAATCTTTTCCAATGGAACAAGTTCCATTGAGCGGCAAAGTGTTTACAATGGAACTTGTTCCATTGGAGAGGGAAGGTAATTTAAACCTACTTTTGTTATACGGTACTAAATACTGTTGAGTTGAAAAAAATAACTTTGTGTAAATCGTACACGAAGATATGTAAAAAATTAACAATTTCGTAACACTTGTGGCAAATTTAAATAAATTTGCAGAATATAATATATGCCTTTATATTTTTATTGAAACAATTAACTTTTAGGGAGAGAAGTTTCGACATTTAAAATTGAGATGATGTTAGGTGCTTTATTTTGCGACTCAATATTTTGCGAACTAATATTGGCTTGCAATCGTTAGAATATCAGGTGGAGCATGTGGGAGAACCTTTTATAATACCATTGATTTATGACACACTCATTTAAAATCAAAAAATAGCATGAAGTATAGCATCGAATGGGTAAAAAACAAATACCAATCACGCCCAAATATTAAGTATATTTTCTTCTGGGGGCATCGCCCAAATCCTGACGGCAGCATCGGTAAAAGCTGTTTTAGCCAATGGTGGGAAAGCGAATTTGAACAAGATGACCTCACCTTTAGAACCGCCGAACACTGGATGATGTACAAAAAAGCTGAACTATTTGACGATATGGAAATCGCCCGGCGCATTCTTGATGTCCGCAGCCCCGCAGAAGCAAAAAAGCTCGGACGACAGGTGAAAAATTTTGATGAAATGACTTGGTTGAAACATCGAAGTGAGATTGTAGTCAAGGGCAATTGTCTCAAATTTAGCCAGCATGACGACCATCGCGATTTTTTGCTCAAAACAGGTACACGCATCCTCGTGGAAGCCAGTCCGGTAGACAATATTTGGGGCATCGGACTTGCGAAAGATGCTGATAATATCCAAGACCCATATACCTGGAAAGGTTTGAATTTATTGGGCTTTGCTTTGATGGAGGTGCGAGATAGGTTGTCAGAAGAAGAGTAGAAAAGTGAGTTTTTCGCAACATCCAGTGCATTATTCTGTTTTATTTTGTAAATTTAATGGTTCTTTGACAAATTCCGTGATTGCTCGTTTCTCGCGTAAGGGATAGGAGGTGTTGTTTGAACGAAACGTAGCGATAGCGGAGTGAAGAGAGTGCCGGATAGCCCGACCCCCGACTGGTAAGGAGGGGGATACGCCCAAATTATTATTCATTTCACGGGGTTTATCAAGGAAGCAATTTAACGAATGAATTTTGAATGGATGAATGAGTGAATTGAAAATTTGTATTTACATGAAGAAATATTATTTTGTGTTATGAGAAAATTGTTATGTAAAATATGTTTTTTAGGATTATTTGTATGTTTCAACTCGGTGCTTTGGGCGCAAGAGAATGGGGCGAATGAGTATGATAAAGTATCGACAAAAGAGTTTTTTATAAGTATTTCGCCACATACCTTGGGTGCTTCTATTGGAGTAGATTACGGATTTATCCGCAATACACTGACACATTCGGTTCATCTTGAATTAACTTCGTTGCGGCATCACAAAGAAGTTCGACAACGCAATGCGGGCGGTGTAGGTAGTTCATTCAATAACGTTTCCCGGAGTTTTGTGTATGGAAAAGAACATCAGTTTTACGGGATTCATTTGGGTTATAGTGGCAAATTTAATTTTGCAAAAAAAGCACAAACACAAGGGCTTGCAATAAGTGCGAGTTATGCTGCCGGACCGTCATTGGGTTTGGTACGACCTTATTATTTAGATTTGCGTGTGGGACAAAACGAGGTCGTATCGCAAGTTTATTCAGAAGAAAATGCAACGATTTTCTTAAATCCGGGTAATATAAATGGTGCATCAGGCTTGACTCATGGTTGGGATGAATTGAGTTTTGTGCCGGGTGGCTTCGTCAAGTTTGGTTTAAATTTTAGTTGGGGCAATTCGCTTCGATTCATAAAAGCAGTAGATGTCGGCGTGATGTTAAATGTATATACAAAAAAATTCCCATCATGCTCATCACCGAAAATCAAGCTATTTTCCCTACCTTGTACGCTGCTTTTCAAATTGGTAAAAGGCGTTGATTCGTTATTCGTGTATTCGTTATTCGTGTATTCGTGTATTCGTGTATTCGTTTCTGCGTAAATATATTTTGCTTTGCAAAATACGAATAACGGATAACGAATAACGGATAACGAATAACGAATAACGGATAACGAATAACGAATAACGAATAACGAATAACGAATAACGGATAACGGATAACGGATAACGAATAACGGATAACGAATAACGGATAACGAATAACGAATAACGGATAACGGATAACGGATAACGAATAACGGATAACGAATAACGGATAACGAATAACGGATACACGAATGACGAATACACGAACCAACGAATCATGGATATTAGTAATTTTACTGATTTAGATGTCTATAAACAAGGGAGGATATTTAGGAATGAAATATTTGAATTGACTAAGAAATTTCCCAAAGAAGAAAAATACACACTTACGAATCAGTTGGTGAGGGCTTCAAGGTCTATTACGGCTAATATTGCCGAAGGGTACGGACGATACCATTATCAAGAGAACATTCAATATTGTAGAATGTCGAGAGGCTCTCTCACGGAATGTTATGAGCATTTGATTTGCGCTTATGACTGCAAGTACATTGATGAAGAAACACTTGCAAAATTTAAAGAAAAAATTGATAGAGTTGGTCAATTATTGAACGGATATATCCGATATTTGCAAAAAAGAAAAAACGAATGACGTTGATTCGTTAATCATGTATTTGTTAATCGTTATCCGTTATCCGTGTATTCGTTAATCGTTATCCGTTATCCGTGTATTCGTTAATCGTTATCCGTTAATCGTATAAATATATTTTGCTTCGCAAAATACGAATAACGATTCCACGAATAACGAGTAACGATTCCACGGATAACGGATAACGAATAACGAATACACGAATAACGGATACACGAATAACGAATACACGAATAACGAATACACGGATAACGAATACACGAATAACGAATACACGGATAACGAATACACGGATAACGAGTAAACAAATAAATGATAGATCTTCCAGTAGTAAATAAAAAAGAGGGACGGCAACGCAAGCCAGATTGGTTGCGTGTCAAATTGCCGATGGGCGATACGTACCGCAATGTGCGTAGTATCGTAGACGAGTACAAACTGCATACAATTTGCCAGAGTGGGCATTGTCCGAATATGGGCGAATGTTGGGGTGCGGGTACGGCGACATTTATGATTTTGGGGAATACCTGTACGCGTTCCTGTTCGTTTTGTGCCGTGAAGACCGGACGACCGAATGAGTACGATGAAGACGAACCGCGTCGTGTAGGCGAAGCCATCGAATTGATGAAAGTCAAACACGCTGTCATCACTTCCGTGAATCGCGACGAACTCAAAGACCGAGGCGCAGCTATCTGGCATGCTACCGTCCGCGATGTAAAAGAACGCTCACCGCAGACGACCATCGAAACGCTCATCCCTGATGTGCGTGGGAATTGGGAAGCCCTCGAAGTGATGATTAGTGCAGGTCAAGAAGTTGTTTCGCATAACATGGAAACTGTCAGACGCCTGTATCGAAAAGTACGTCCGCAAGCGAAATACGACCGCAGTCTCGAACAAATTCAGCGCACAAAGGACTACGGCAAACGCACTAAATCGGGCATCATGGTCGGCTTGGGCGAAACGGATGAAGAGGTGTTTGAAATCATGAACCATCTCGTAGCGCATGGCTGCGATGTCCTCACGATAGGGCAGTATCTCCAACCAACGAAGCTACATTTGAATGTCGAAAAATTTGTACATCCAGATACTTTTGCGATGTATAAAGAAGTGGGATTGAGCAAAGGTTTGGACTATGTGGAAAGCGGACCGCTGGTGCGTTCTTCTTATCATGCGGAAAGGCATATTTGAATGTTTTATTGTTGGATTGTTGGATTGTTTTATTGCTATATTGTTACTGATTATTTTTTGCGAAGCAAAAAAACTCCTATAAAACAATTCAACAATAAAACCCATCACTCCACACAAAAATCGTAGAAGTAATCTTTATACAAATTGCAATATCTTTGTGGTAATTTGCGCCCTTCGTCTTTTAGGCGTTGATTGATTTGGATAGAAATATCGGTGAGTTCGATAGAGGCTTTACCTTTATTGAATTGATATATTTGCTCAAACTCGACGAGCATGCGGTCGGTGATTGTATAAGTGGGTTCGGGCGGCGTATCTTCAGAAAACATGGGCGACATAAACAAAAATCCGCCAATACTCAATGTCAAAAATATTAAAGCCAATACCTTTAATTTGGTAGCGAAATGCAGCATAGCAGCGATAAGCAAAAAGCCAAATAAGACCAAAAGAATATGTCGTTCATGCTCCGTTTTAAATTCCTCCCCTATACCTTTTATCTTATCTATGCGGTCATCCAACGGGCTATTCTCTTCGACTTTTTGGGGGCTTACTTTTCGTTCTATATTCCTATTTCGGGGCTTGGTTGTTGTGGTGGTTCTTGGTGTTGTAGGCTTTCTGTCGGCATCGGTGGCGGGCGTTATTCTATCTTTGATGTCATCAATATTGACGTAATCACGTATATTGGTGGTAGTATTTTTATTTAAATTTAGAAAATCGTCTATTGAAAAATCTTTGTATTTTTCGGGAATATATCTGTCAAAAAAAGTAGGACTGGCTTCGTGTTGATAGGTGACATAAAGAATGGCTAACACAAAGGGAATCAAGACCAATTTGGCAATCACAGTGGAAGAAGAACGCAACCATATAAAGGTCGTAGGGATGACAATCCATGCAATACGAATGATGGAATTGATGTCATAGGCAACTTCTGTACTTTGATTATTGCAACTAAAACAGGTAGCGGACTTGATGATCCACCATATAGAGGAAGCCGTGAGTTGTAGCCAATCTAAAATAAACCAAAAGCTGAACATCTTAATACCTTTGACATAGGCAACAAGGTTGATGAGTATCAAGGCAGTAATCGGCGCAATAATAAACGCCATGACAGACCCGACAAACGCCCGTGCGATGTTAATAGCACGGTTCACGCTATTGACTTCCATGTAATTGTTGAGGCGCGAAAGTCCGAAAAGCAACAACAGCACGAATATCAATCCATACCAATGTTCTTGCAGAAAATCCAACGGATTCGCCAGAAAGGTTTTCAGCAAATCACCCCACGAAGTCGCAAGTAGTAAGCGCACGTTTTAGTCGATAGTTGATGGTTTGAAATTATAAACTCCAATTTAGAAGATTATCAGTCACCAAAAATAAAAAGAAATTGCAAGTGTAATCTTCTTGAAATCAAGTTCTCACACTCTGTTTACAACACAAAAATACAACAAAATGTTGTAAGTCGCAAACGTAGCACGGTGCTTCTAGCCCGTATCTCGCGTATGTGAGCGCGTCCTAACGCGAGATACGGGCTGGAAGCACCGTACTACGTCGTTTTATCTGCAATTTTTATAGAATCGTTCTAGTGCGCGATAGAAATTGGTGAGGTAGTCTTCCGAGACACTTTCTTCGCGGCTCATGCGACTGTATCGGGTAAAGATTTCGTTGACCTGCGTTTCGGGAATTTCGGATTTTATGACGAGTTTGCTGAGTGCCTTTTCGTCATCGTCTTTAAGGCGAATACCGTAGCGACGACGTACAAAATCTTTGAACAAATACATCATTTTTTCCGTCAGGTTTTTGTGGTCTTGCTGCTGGTGATAAAGCCTGCCAATAGTCCATACAAATTCGAGTGAAGTATTTGTATTGGCTGCGCGAATGGGGACAATACGTTGTTTGCGCTTCGCGCGAAACACCACAAAAAGCACGACCAACCCCAACATCAGATACCATGCCCAACGCAAACTTTGTTGCGATAAAATATAACTCAAAGGCGACTGCATAAAGTCGTTATTATTGCCACCGCCATCATAATAGAAGTCCTTCGTTTTTTCATCCCAATAAATATCGCCTTCCGGCAAATGCGAAAACACACTACTCGCATACGCCACCGCATCCTCATCCAACAAATGATAATTGGTGAAAACGATAGGATTGGAATGTAATAAAAAACTGCCCTCGCCATACGGAATTTTGACGAAATTGATGCGGTCAGGCTCCATGTATCCCAAACGAACAAACGCCGCCGAACTATCGCATAATTTCGGCTCAGTCCATTTATTCCAGTAATAACTGTTTGGTTTATTGCGATAAACATATTGATAAGTATACGCTGTATCGCGCTTCAATTGAGGGTGTGTGAAGTTCATGTACACCGTCGTATCATATTTTTTTTCTGGATAATAATAATTATCATCTTCCAGATGCCACTCTTCCGTTTCGCCCTCATATACATCCGTATCTACCCAAAAAATCGTATCATCATCGTAAATATAAAAGCTATCTGTCACCATATTTTCTCGCTCTACTCTCTCCTCCGCCTCCTCAAATTTCAACTCATTCAAAGTATCACAAGCTCGCGCATACAATTTTTCTGAAAGTCGAAAAGGCATATTTCTAGTGGCAATAAAAGCCGTATTTCCGCGCTCCACAAAATCTAAAAGCGTATTTCTATCCGTACTATCCAAGTACATATTTTTTCCTATAAAAACATAATTTGAGACCTCAATATCATCGGTCGTATCTGCGGGCAGGCTTTCCGCAAGGCGTGTTTTATCAAACACAGTCACTTCATTATCAGGGAAATATCCATCCAAAAGTTTCAACAAAACTTCATTGCTATACGGCTGCGGTTTATCATCATCATGGTGATAAAGCTCAGTCCAATTATGCCGCGAATCTGCCTGATACACCCACACAAAATAGACCAAAGCCACCATCGAAATGACGCCCAATAAAATGATGATATTTCTTTTGCCTTTGTCCATGGTTCGAGTTACGGGTTGCGGGTTGCGAGTTAACGAGTTGCGGGTTGCGAGTTAACGAGTTGCGGGTTACGAGTTAGCGAGTTGCGAGTTGCGGGCTCATGTACGTATATTTTTTTGCGAAGCAAAATGAAAAACCCGTAACCCGTAACCCGTAACTCGCTAACCCGTAACCCGCTTCAAATATCCTTCAAATTCCAGTTTGAGTTCTTGGAAAATATCTTGATTTACCTTAGCGTCGCCGTACCATGCACGTTCAAATATGCGTGTGACGTGACGGAAATCTTTGAAATGTGTTTGCTTTCGCATTTCGCGAAGGTATTCGCTATTCGTTTTATCGCGCTTCCATTTTATATGATTTTTTAGGGACAACTGTTTTAAAACTTCGAGATAATACACCCGTATCGCCAATTTGTAATCGCCTGCGTCCAACGCATCGCGCAAGAAACGTTGAAGGTCAGTTTCGAGCAGATTGTCTTCGGCTTCTTCGATAGTGTAAGCGCGTTTTTTCTTCTTATCTACGGCTTGCAAACCCATCGCATATTTAACCACAAAAAATAATAAAATCGCCAATGCAATAATGCCTAATGTATACCAAATCAATCGGGTAGAAGGCATATTTGAGAAAAAAGACGAAGGTAAATTGGCTTGACGGCGTTCTCTTTTCGGGCGTTCTTCTTTTTCGTTATAATCCAAATCCTCTGTCGCTTCCTGCCAATCTTCTTCGTCAAACTCGTTGCGTTCTATTTCCTCATTCAGATATTCTTCCTCAAAATCCAATTGCCCGGATGCCTCACGCCAGTTTTTATCCTCAAAACGATTGATTTTCATATCGCTATTGAGATACTCCTCCTGTGTATCGGATTGAGCAAATGCAGTAAAACCGAAAAGTAAAAACGCAATGGACAGTATGTTACGATGGAGCTTCAATAGAAGTTTAAGTTTCTGTACTGACGACTTTAACCGTCAAGTGGATTTTATTTTAATTTTTAATTAGATAAAAATCAATTACTTACAAATACATTTCGAATTCTGCGACGGCTAAAGTCGAGCTGTGCGATTGAAATACGTCAATTCAAAAGGTACGTTAGTACCGACCCTGTTTGTAGCAAAATAGCTCCTAAAACCTCCAAAGCTCCGTTAGGAGCGGCACCGTTTTTATGCATAACGGGGTCGGTACTACGTACCTTAATCGGTTTTTGCTTAGTGAAACATATAAGAAAAAGAACAATTCAGACGGGTAGATTATTTTTTTCCTCTTCCCTAACGTTCAAACAACACCTACTATCCCTTACGCAAGGGACGAACAATCGCGAGGTAGAAAAACCAACAATCACGGGATTTTTCAAAGAACCATTAATTTTAATCGCACAGCTTGGCTAAAGTCATCGGTACAGTATTCTAATTGATTTAGATGTCAAATATACTATCAAATATTGACTTTTGCATTGTTTTAATGAAAAAATAATGAGCAAGCTGTAATGACTGCTTTAGCTGTCAAGTGATTAGGGGAGGTGTTTGTAAGTAGTCGGTTTTGAGTAAATTAATGTACTGTTTCAACAATTTATTTAAATTCTATCCACGCCTCCATCTTCTGTAAATAAGCATTTCCAATGGAACTTGTTCCATTGGAGAGGGAAGGTAATTTGAACTTATTTTTGAAACAGTGTAGTAAGGGTTGAAGAAATACATACTTGACAGCTAAAGCATTCATTACGAGGTTCGTAGCTAATTATTTTTTTACAAAAAAAAATCATCATTCATCCCTTAGTGAAAGAAATTAAATAAGATGTCCCATAATACGAAGTATTTTTTTCGTGTAAGGATTTTTTGAAAGCCGCACATAGCCTTAGCACAGCCTGTCCCGAACCCCGATTCGGGATAAGGATTTCAAAGGATTCTCAGACGGAAAAAGACGAGTATAACGGCACATGTTATTTAATTTCTTTCACTTAGTGGTTCAATTTTTTGTCAGACTACTTACCATCAAAAAAAACTCAAATGTCAAAACTTACTTACCTATTCACTTGTTCGTCATATTTACTCCGTAAAATACCTTAACTTTGAGTTTGCACGCTTAGTGAAAACGTTGCGAGCTACGAATCACGGATATACGAGTCAACGAATAAACGAACACAATGAAGGCACTCATCAAATATTTCATACGGTATTCCAATACGGCGGATGTTATTTTATTTCTCATTGTGGTGGTGGGGGTTTTGTCTATGGTGAATATGACGCGGAGTTCGTTTCCGCGCAATGAAAGTCGGATTATTTTGGTGCAATGTATCTATCCGGGGGCGTCGCCGCAGGAGGTCGAAAATGGCGTGACAACTAAGATAGAAGATGAACTGAAAGGCACATCGGGCATCAAAAAAATCACTTCGACCAGTCGTGAAAATGCTGCAACGATTACGGTAGAAACCTTAGCAGAAACTGATATTGAAGTTGCTCTGGCGGATGTAAAAAATGCTGTTGACCGCATCAATTCCTTTCCTGCCGGACTCGAAACGCCCGTCGTGTATAAGTTGGAAAATGTAGATTTAGCGGCAGAATTTGCGATTAGTGGCGAGGTGGATTTGAAGACGTTGAAAGCTTACGCGAAGATTGCCGAAGAAGAATTATTACTCGAAAAAAATATATCAAAAATTACGATAGGCGGTTTTCCTGACGAAGAAATAGAGGTCGCAGTTCGCGAAAATGAACTGAACACTTACGGACTAACTTTCGACCAAATCGCAGCGTCCATTCGCCGTAGCAATATCGACCTTACGGGCGGTACATTTGACATGGGCGATACCGAAATTACAATTCGCGCACGCAACAAAAAATACACCGCAGAAGAGTTGGAAAGCATCATCGTCACGACGAGCGCGACGGGTACAAATATCCTCCTAAAAGATATTGCACAGGTGAGCGATAAGTGGGCAGATAGCCCCGTTCGCACCTTTTACGATGGCAAACCAGCCGTCACGCTGACCGTCAATAGCAGCCTCAGCGAAGACATCATCGAAAGTGCGGAAATCGTGAAAGCCTACGTCGAAACATTTAACGAAAAATACGAATCTGTACAGGCAGCGGTCATTGTGGACGGTAGTGTGTCGGTTCGCAGTCGTACCGATTTGTTGGTCAAAAACGGCGCGATTGGGATTGTCTTGGTTTTGTTGGTTTTGGGCTTGTTTCTCAATCCGCGTATCGCCTTTTGGGTGGCTTTGAGTATTCCGATTTCGATATTGGGGATGTTTATTATCGCGCCCTTTTTTGGCATTACGATTAACCTGTTTTCGCTATTCGGATTGATACTCAGCATCGGGATTTTGGTGGATGACGGGGTAGTGATTGCCGAAAATATTTACCAAAAATACGAAGGCGGTATGTCGGCAAAAGAAGCCGCTTACGAAGGTACGATTGAGGTCGTGCCGTCCATTATTTCGGCGGTTTTGACGACCTGTTTGTTCTTTACGATTTTCTTTTTTCTCGGTGGTCGTATCGGCGATTTTATTTCCAATATTGCTTTTGTCGTTATCGTGGTTTTGTTGTTTTCGCTCATCGAAGGTTTCTTTATTTTGCCTGCCCACATTGCCCATTCCAAAGCCTTGCGCCACGGTGCGACACCCAATAAAATGGAACGAACCACAACGCGATTTTTTGACTTTCTTAAAGATAGAATGTACGCGCCAGCCTTGCGTTTTAGCCTCGATAATAAGTTTTTATCCTTTGTTGTTTTCTTTGTTTTGTTGTTTTTTAGTATCAATTTGATGCGTGGCGGTGTGCAGCCGTTTACCTTTTTTCCGAATATTGATTTTGACCAAATGTCGGTATCATTTCGACTGCCCGCAGGTACGACAGAAGATGTGACAACGGACTATTTGGAGCGCATAGAACGCGCGACTTTTGAGGTGAATGAGGAGATGAGCGAAGGACGTGCCGATGGCGAAAAAATCATAACGGGCGTTGTCCGCAATATAGGTCCGGGTACGAATGAAGGCAACCTCAATATCATTCTTTTTGACGGCGAAACGCGAGGTGTGGAGAGCTTTAAAATTAGCAATGCCATCCGTGAAAAAGTAGGTCCGATTTACGAAGCCGAGCAATTGACTTATGGTTCGCGACGAATATTTGGTAGTGCGGTTGCGGTGTCTTTTTTTGGTAAAAACTATGACGAACTCCGCGCTGCAAAAAAGGAATTTAAAGCCGCCCTCAATGCCATGCCCGAACTCAAAGATGTATCGGACGATGATGTGCTTGGTAGTCAGGAACTCAATATGACGCTCCGCAAACAAGCCGAAGCGCTGGGTTTGAATCTACAAACGATTATCAATCAGGTGCGACAGGGCTATTTTGGTACGGAGGTCCAACGCCTACAACGCGGCGATGATGAGGTGAAAATATGGGTGCGCTATGCCGAATCTGCCCGTCAATCGCAGTCGGGTTTGGAGAACATGAAAATCCGTACCAACGGCACCGCCTACCCACTCAAAGAACTCGTCAACCTCAATTCCGAACCCGGCGTGCTGAACATCAACCACGTCGATGGACGCACCAAAATAGAAGTGACCGCCGACCAAAGTAATCCCGATGCCTCGACCTCCGAAATCGTGAGTAAAGTGCAGTCGGAGATACTACCCGGCATCCTCACCAAATATCCGGACGTAGATGTCACCTTTGGCGGACAGAGCGAAACGGCAGACGATACAGGCGCAGCAATGGGGCGCGTGATGCCGATTATTTTGTTGCTCGTACTGGCAGTGGTGACGCTGACTTTCCGCTCGTTCAAACAAGCGATTATGGTGCTTTTGTTGATTCCGTTTGCCTTTGTGGGCGTGGTCGCAGGTCACATGATACACGGGATTCCAGTGAGCTTTTTGTCTATTTTTGGCATCCTCGCACTGGCGGGTATTGTCATCAATGATAGCCTCGTACTCATCAATGCCATGAATACGAATCTACGCAAAGGCATCCCCCTCAAACAAGCGGTCTATGATGCCTCGATTACTCGTTTCCGCCCGATTATTCTGACGACTATCACGACAGTCGCAGGCTTGCTGCCCATCGTCGCCGAGCGGAGTATTCAAGCGAATTTCCTGAAGCCTATGGCGATTTCGCTGTCCTACGGATTGATTGCCGCGATGTTTATTATGCTGATCTTATTGCCCATCTTTATTATGGGCTTTAATCTGATTAGCCAACACATTTATTGGTTGTGGGAAGGGGAGAAGCTGGAGAGCGAGGCGTTTGAACCGGCTGTGTTGGAGGGGAGGTAATGGTTTCGCATAGTCGCGGGTGGGGCGTTTAACCCCACTTGGCGTGCTATGCTGTGTTACACCCAGTATCATTTTTTTCCCGAATTAAACTCGACAAATTTCATCCAATCTATATCGCCATTCTCTTTACAAAAATCGGCTATAAAATCTCTTGTAAACTTGTTAATCATCCTATTATAAGACAGTAAAAATTCGTCATTTTTCTACTTGGCTTTGTGTCCAAGAGGCTCAATAATCTCTTTGTATAAATCATCGTCACCTGATATAAATGACCAAAATTCCTGTCCACAATATTTAAAGTAGTTGCCTTTATCGGGGTTATTATCAATGCCATAACAGCAACCATTTATAGGAGTTACAATCATTTTTGAATTGCTTGTCCGTAGTGTTCGTTTTGCAGTTTTAAAATCAGATTTCATCTTGTTGATTTGGCTACTATTACCCCAATTCGGACCAGATTTGATATTGACAATGTATCTCACATTATCACTATCAAATTAAAGGTCTATGTTTGGAATACCTGATTTCCAACCTCCGTAAACTTTCTGATTGATAAAAATGGCAAGTCCTTCTAACCAATCGCCAAAAACAGTTTCCTCGTTAGAGGATATGAAAGCGTCTGCAATACCCTTGACTATTTCGGAAGCTGTCAACATATTTTTCGCCTTGAATAGATAGGGGTTTTTCTTTTTGAGAACCGTTTTGAGCTTCAATTTATCAAGTCTTTCTATCCGCTTTTGGTGGAATACGCCAATATTATCCTCGACATATTTAGTGACTTCCGTTAATTTCAGTTTTTCCATATTTTGTTTCTGGTTCGAGCAAGACCAATTTAATCGGCTCTATATTTTTCTTTACCATATTGTAATAATCAGGCTGAATTTCAATACCTATCGAATTTCTCATCATACGCTGTGCAACTGTATTTGTCGTTCCCGACCCCATAAATGGGTCTAAAACTATATCACCCTCTTTTGTAAACAGCTTGATGAACCATTCGGGTAGTCCTTCGGGAAATGCGGCACTATGGTTTTTGTTATTACATTCAGTTGCGAGGTGTAAAACGTTGGTTGGATAGACCTTATCTCTACCGACCCAATTTGAAATATTTTTTCCAAATCCACTTCCTACTTTTGACTCGTCTCTTTTTTTATCCGTATCACTTAGATTTTTCAGCCTTGTTTTTGCCCAATCACCAACAGGAACCATAACCTCCTCTTGATACATATTAAATTTTTTTTCTTTATTAAATTGCAAAAGTCTCTCCCACGAATCTCTAAACCGATTTGACCATTTGCCGGGAAAACTATTTTTTTTGTGCCATATAAACTCTTCTGTCCAGAACCAGCCTTGCTTCTTCATCGCAATAATCAGTTCCATTACATAAGTGCTTCGTTCTCCTTTTACGACTTTCTCTTTTATATTTAAAACGAAAGTTCCTTTAGGATTCAAAACCCTTAGTAATTCCTCTGAAATTGGCAAAAACCAATCAACATATTTATCAGGATGAATGCCACCATAAGTGCTTTTACGCTGGTCAGCATAAGGCGGTGAGGTGAATATTAAATCAACGGAATTTTCAGGTAAAGTCTTCAAAACTTCCTTACAATCTCCAAGTATTAAATCTGTTTTTATTTGCATATTCAATTTTAGCACTAAGCTAAGAAGTTTTTTTGACTTTGAGATTTATGGTGATTTTGACTTTTTATTTTGCATAACATATGCGAGTACGCAAGGCAGAGGCATTACGCTACGTATCACATATACAAAATGTCCCAATGATTTGATATGCTACGTGCTTCCGACTTCTCTTAAAAAGGCGTCGAATTCGACCCCTTTAAAATTAAGACTGTTTATTCGCTTCCAAAGCCCTAAAAACTAAAGGGTACTTCTATTGCCAAACCAATTCCTAACAACATCTTTTGGTTCAATTTCAACTTCAAGTCTAATTATTAATTTGCCTCTGGCAAATCCTTTTTTTTGAAATTGAGGTTGAGGTTGAGGTTGAATTTGAAGTTGAGATTGCAATTTTAAAAGGTATACCCTACTTTTAATATACGATTCTGCGGCGCATCGAAAGATATACCGACCGTAAATTGATTAATTTTGATAAAAGGACCGGTAGAAATTCCTAAGCTAAACTCTGAGGTTTCATTAATATCTGAACGTCCATGGAAATACATTCCGCCTGCCAGAAAATTGATATAGGGGCGTACTTTTTTGTCTTGGCTGGTGAAGTAGAGTCGAGGTCCGACGAGTACATTGACTGCGTTGCTAACACCTTCCTCGCCAGTGAGAAAACCTGAAAATTTTGTATAAGTATAAGACAACTGACCTTCAACAGCCAAATACGGCAACAACGATAGACTTGGATTAACGCCTATATACAAGTTGGTTCCGCCATCCACAAACATGGTGCCGACACCGACCGTTGGAGTGATAGAAAATTGATTTTCTTGGGCATTTGCGAATGTTCCGACCAATACCAAAAAAATGATGACTACGATTCTGCTTCTACTAAAATTCATAATTGTAAATTATACAGTTAGGGAAGACGAAAAAAATAATCTATCCGTCTGAATTGTTCTTTTTCTTATATGTTTCACTAAGAACAATTTATGGTTATAAATACGTATTTTAAAAACACAAAAATACTAAATTCATTTTCGGAGAAAATAAAGAAACCGAAGAAGATAAATTTGGGTTTATTTTTGCGTCGTTCCTACAACTCATCAAAACAAAAAAACCTGTAAGGATTTTAGAACCCCTACAGGTTGTATATTTGCGTGTAATAAAGTTGGTCAGAATGAGAAATGATGTGCAAATAAATTTAAAGCGGATATAAACCTGATAACCAGTAATTTACTTACTCATTTACACATTCAAAATTCACTCATTGGATACTACCATTCCTTTTTACCACCTCGGTCATCTGACCAACTATCTCTTTTCTTGCGTTCGCGGTATCCGCCACCGCCACTGTTTCCACCGCTATTGCGGTCTCTATTATAACCGCCGCCACCGCTATTACGGTCTCTGTTATAGCCATCGCCACCGCCGCTGCGATTACGATTGTATCCGCCACCGCCACCGCCACCGCCGCGTCTGTCACCTCTTTCTTCGCGAGGTACAGCCTTCTTTACGACTATGGTAAAATCGTCTATATTGGTTTCGTTTAGTGCATTGATGGCTGCATGAGCTGCTTCATCGTCGGGCATTTCTACGAAGCCGAAACCCTTAGAGCGTCCGGTATCGCGGTCAGTAATGATTTTTACAGTATCAACCGTACCAAATTGTTCAAATAACTCGCGTACATCAAATTCCGTAGTGCTGTAGTTGAGTTTTGCTACAAAAATATTCATGATAAAAAATTAAAAAAGTAACAATCGAATGTAGGCGGGTAGAAAATCAACAAATAAACACTTGGAAGATCAACACACGCAAGACGAATGTCGCAGCATTATGCTGCATAAGTAATAAATTTACAAAAAGTGGGTGTATTTTGCGCCTCGAAAACCACCTGCGCGATTGGTTCTTACTTTAAAAAAACAACTACGGAAAGGATACTAAATGAGCCAACATTGCTCATTATCAAATCAAATACTTATGCAATTTAACAATATTTAACGACTAATGCTACTTTTGACTAAAATTATTTTTATTTTGCAAAGACTGTTTAGTTCATAAGTTTTTTTAAATTTATGAAGTTTATAAAGTTGGTTCTTTAACCAATATGTTCGCCAAATTAGATGTTGAGCGTTTTATGATTACAATTTAATCAAAAATAAATTTATATTTACCTAAAATTCAAATATTTAAAAAAATAAAAATAAATAAATTACTCGCGTTCAATTTGTAATTTTGAATTTGGCGAACATATTGTTTAACAAATCCAGTGGATTAGTTAAGGAACAGGGTTTTAATAAATGCAGGTTCTTGACGACTTTATTTTTTTCTTTTTCAAGGCATGAAAACCACGCATAGCCAAGCTATACAAGGATTTTCATAACGCAGAAAAAGGAAAAAGAATAGGGTGCAGGACAAATCTTTAAGGTTCTTTGACAAATCCAGTGAAGTGAATGAAAATTTGGGCGTATCCCCCTCCTTACCAGTCGGGGGTCGGGCTATCCGGCACTCTCTCCACTCCGCTATCGCTACGTTACGTTCAAACAACACCTACTATCCCTTACGCAAGGGACGAACAATCGCGAGGCAGAAAAACAAACAATCACGGGATTTGTCAAAGAACCATTCAGACGGGTAGATTATTTTTTTCGTCTTCCCTAACTCCCTCTAAACTCAATAAACTACATGAACGACCTATACACCACAATAGCAGCCCCGACTACGGGCGAATTTAAAGACCGAGGCAGCAAATTTCACGCCTATACCTATGCGGTGTATAGCACTGATGACATCAAAAATTGTCTTGAAGAAGTCCGACAAACACACCCAAAAGCCCGACACCACTGCTTTTCGTGGCGACTCGGAACGGATGGTATGCAGTACCGCGCCAATGACGACGGCGAACCCTCCGGCACGGCAGGGCGACCTATGTTGGGGCAGATTGATAGCTTTGGTTTGACGAACGTATTGGTCATCGTAGTACGCTATTTTGGCGGTACAAAACTCGGTGTTCCCGGCTTGATTAATGCTTACAAACGTGCCACTATTGACGCCCTCGAACAAGCAGAAATTATCGAAAAAACAGTCGATAATATCTACCAACTCACTTTCGGTTACGAGATAATGAGTGATGTGATGAATTTTGTAAAAAAAGCACAATTGAATATCATCAGACAGGAGTTTGAGGTAGCAGGTTTGATTGAATTTGCCTTGCGGCAATCCGAAACCGAAGCCATTTTGGAACAAATCAAAAAGATAGATAAACTAAAATGCACATTTCTAAAAACACAGTGAGAGGCGAGACCAGAGAGGTGAGACCAGAGAATATTGGTTTCTCTCGTCTATTGTCTCTCGTCTTTGGTCTTTTCTTGTTGGGCTTTTTGCTCTATGCGAATACGATCACACACGATTATGTACTTGATGACCCGATTATCACGACCGGAAATCGCTTTGTGCAAGAGGGTTTTTCGGGAATTGATGATATATTTTCGCATGGTTATTTGTATGGTTTTAATGGGAAAAACGACCAATCGTACCGCCCTTTGGTACTCGTAAATATGGCTATCGAAAAGCAAATTTTTGGCAATAATCCCACCGTTCATCATTTCTTCAACGTATTAATATATGCGCTATCCGGCGTGTTGTTATTTTTATTTTTGAAACAAATTTTTAGAAAAGAAAGTATTTGGCTATCGCTTGGTATTACGGTGCTTTTTATTGCACACCCAATTCATACAGAGGTCGTTGCGAACATAAAAGGTCGAGACGAATTACTGTCATTTAGCTTTATGATGTTGAGTTTGTACACGCTGATGCGACAAGTAAAAACAAAGCAACCAATATGGTTGCTGCTCAGTTTGATATTTTATTTTTTGTGTATCTTATCAAAAGAAACAGGCTTAGCGATGTTTGGGCTCGTGCCGTTTACTTTATACTTTTTTACAGAAAATAAAATACAAACAATACTCTCACGAAGTGCGCTATTTTTGATACCCGCCGTGATTTATTTTTTACTACGAATGATGGCGATGGATAGCATGACTTTTGGCTCAGATATGCTTCTCATTAATAATAGTTTGATGGGTGCGGCATCTGTTTCGGAACGATTGGCAACGGCGATTTCGATACTCGGAAGGTATGTCGGGTTGTTGGTTTTTCCGCATCCTTTGAGTTACGATTATTCGTATAATCAAGTGCCTTTGGTAGGGTGGGGGAGTTGGCGAACGCTTGCGGCACTCGCTCTTTATGCAGGTATGGCGATGGTCGCTTTTTTAGGTTTAAAGCGCAAATCTCCGGTGTCGTATGGCATTATTTGGTTTGTGGTAATGTTGCTTTTAGTGACAAATTTGCACCCTAAATTAATGGTCGGCGCAACGATGGCCGAACGCTTCGTTTTCAGCTCTACGCTTGGATTTTGTATGGTCGTCGGGTGGCTGCTGTATCGCTATTTGAAGGTAGGTGAAACATTCGCTTCTGCTAAACTATTTTTCGTAATTATCGGACTCCTCACCACATTTTACAGTATAAAAACCATCACAAGAAACACTGTTTGGAAAGATGCTGAAACGCTCTACCTATCGGGCTTGAAAACCGCCCCAAATAGCGCACGGGCGCATAATCATTACGGTTCGCACCTACTGAAAAAGGCAGAGGTAACACGCGACCCAAATCTCCGAAATCAATATTTCACACAAGCCATTCCCAATTTTGATAATGCCTTAAAAATACTGCCCGAATACGGCGAAGCAGAATACAACAAGGGCGTCTGCTTTATGGCACTTGGCAATATCGAAGCGGCACGACAAACCTACCAACGCATCCTCACCTATAGCCCGAATTATGTGGACGCCTTGAATAATTTGGGCGTCATTTATTTTAATGAAAAAAACTACGATAAAGCGTTGGAATATTGGTTGCGGATACTCGACAGACAGCCGCGAAACATCAGCGCACTCGGCAATGTAGGCGCAATCTATCAGAATGCAGGCGATGCAAAGAAAGCTTTATTTTACTATGAAAAAGCAATAGAAATAGGTCCGAATCAAAATGTGTTGAATAATGCGATAAAGGCGTATCGCAGCACAGGGCAAGAACAAAAAGCGAGAAGTGTAGAACGCAGATTGAACGGATTAAACTGATTTTTTCGCAGAAAAAATAAAATCCATCCACCGTCAAGCGAAGCGTCCGTCCATCGCAAAAAAAAGTGCCCATATTAATACCAAGGGGGTTTTTTGACCCCATAAAGACATGGATGGGGATGCCTTGGTGGTTCAGTAATCTCCTTGTTTTCCGAAGAAAAGCCAGACAAGTCAATGGTTGGAGCCCGCCCTAGTCACTTCGAGCGTGTCCCCAATATTAAAAGTGTTGAATCAAAAAACGGTTATGGTATCAATATGAGCCGAACATAAACAACTTACGAAAGTCGCACATAAGTGGACAATGGCAGCCGAATGCGGTCGTTATCTTGTAGACAGGTCGCGACCTGTCCTTACAAAATTCAGCACGTTTGCTGATGCGAAATTAGGTCTTTTTAAGGTCAATTGCAAATAAAAAAAGCCGAATGTAAAAAGATTAATTTTTAATCTTTTTACATTCGACTCAAACAGACAAGAATGTCTATGCGACGTTTACTTCGTCAAACAATCTTCGAGCAAATCGCGGATATTGTCGAGTGTATCTTGTGTCTCGCTGAGTTTGTCGGAGGTACGTTCGATGCTGCTGCCCATTGCCTTGTGGCTTGCGCGCGAGAAGGCTTCATTTAGATGTTCTGAAGCGGCTTGTAGCGACTTTCTGGCACTCATGATATCGGGCATCGCAGATTTGAACAATCGGTTCATGCCAAGGCACTGTACAGGCGGTTTTTTGCTCAATTTATCCAAACTACGTGCAGCAGATTCCATCATATCAAGGGCTTCGTTCATATCGGCGCGAGCGAGTTTGGCATTCTTAGAAAATGTGCCAATATCGCCTGAATCGTGACCTTCATTGATGTATATCAAGCTGTTGGTGTACAACATACGAGCATGAGCCATATCTTCCTCAATACCGTGTAATGCTTTTACAAACTTCAATTCTCCAGTGCTGCCCGATGAATTGCTGTTTGCTGCAGCCGTTGTATTGGAGCTTGGTCGGTTGCTTTTGCCCTTACCTTTTCCCTTGCTTTTGCCCTTACCTTTGCTTTTGCCTCTGCCTTTACCTTTCCCTTTCCCTTTCCCTTTGTTTGGTCTTGACGAGAAAATGCTTGGTCTTCCTTTAGGTTTTTCGGGTTCAACTTCTTCCACTTCTTCATCGTTCCACTTTGGTTTTGGCGATTCTTCCAAGGTGGTTTCTTCTTCTTCATACATTTCTTCTTCTTCTTCTTCTTCATACATTTCTTCTTCGGCTTCTTCATTCATTTCTGCCTCTAGTTCCTCTTGCCAATTTTCATTGACCTCATCTACTATTTCGGCTTCTTCGTTCATAAAACCACCTTCTTCATCATCTTCAATAGGTGGCGGCATATCACCTTCTTTTGCAAGGGCAATCGAGCGACCATTCATGCGATAAAAAGGTCCGGCTTCTTCAAATTCTGGTAAGATAATCATTTCGCCGTAGGCGTCAATATAACCCCAATAACCTTCCATCAAAACAGCAGCTTTGCCATCTGAAAACGAGCTAACATCCTGAAACTGAAAATCTACAACAACTTCACCTTTCGTATTGATAAAGCCCCATTTGCCTTCGTACATGGCAGCCGCAAGACCGTCGTTAAAACCGTCAGGCTTTGCATTTTCAAACATCGCAGGCGCGACTTCTCTGCCTTGTTTGTCAATCACTGCAAAGCGGTTATCAGCCATTACAAGGGCGTGACCATCGCCAAACGAAGTTACTTTTGAGTACTGTGGTTCTATCGCCAATTTGCCATTGGTATTGAGAAAACCCCATTTGCCTGAACCTTGTTTGCGCGCTGCAATCATACCATCTTTCGGAAAATACATTTGCAAATAAGTATCGGGCGTGACAACATATTTACCGCTTGTATTAATCATCCCTACGGTTTTAGACAAAGGTCTTCGGACGATAGAATGACCATTTTTGAAGGGCGTTGCATCGGCATATTTGTAGTCGATGAGCAGTTTCCCTAAGCGGTCAATGTAGCCCCACTCGTTACGGTTTGATACGGCGGCAATGCCTTCTTCGCTAAAATTGGTGGCGTCATTATATATGGCTTCTATCGGAAAAAAACCTTTTTCGGTCATAAAACCATATTTGCCATTCGCCGCCTTTACACATGCCAAGCCATTGGAATAGCCTTTGATGTCTTTGTATTTAGCCTTGAATTTGGTATTACCGTTTTGGTCGATTAAACCGTATTTACCGTTTTTCTTTATTTTGATTAAATCGCCACAAGGAGCGAGTTCGTCGGCTTCCACCCATGCGAGTCTGTCGCCTTGAGGAGTTACGACAAACCAACCTTTTTGCGCTGTCGTTGTATTGAGAACGAACAACAAAATCAGGGTCGTGATATTAAGTACTTTAAGCATAAGATATTTTTTTTGTTAAGACCTAAATGAAAGTAACATTTAAGCACTGCATCATTTAAGCATTTAAGCATTGTATTATTTGGTATTAGGCAAACATAATGCCGAATGAAATATTTATTATTTTAAAAAATATTTTAATGATTGATAATGAGCATTTTATTATGTTAAATTATTTTTCTAAAATATTTTTTATTTGAAATAACCCGAAGCGTAATGCCTCTGACTTGTGCTGCGTACTTTCGCACAGCTAACGAGGGCGCAACTCGGAGGCCTTACGCTACGGGTTACTCTAGATGCACTGCTTCCTCCATTCCTTCGCCCATTTTCACACTAATATTTTCCTGCACGGTAGTGGCAAGGCTCATGCCCACGTAGTCCGTTTTTACAGGAAATGACTTATGTTTTCTATCGACCAATACAACGACTTCCACCTTTTTGGGCAGCACTTCCATAATAGGTTTCATGGCATAATATAAGGTGCGTCCGGTGTTCGCCACATCGTCAATGACGAGGACGAGTTTGTTTTGCAATTTTTTAAGCGGCAGATCTATCATAATATCTTCCGAAAGCGGATTGGCAGGATTGATATGGATGGTCGTGAGCGTGATTTTACTTTTGCATAATGCCTCCAATGCGACTTTCAAACGCCCGGCAAAACGTGTACCCATCGTATTGATACCTGCCAAGATAATCTCGCGCTCGCCATAGTTTTCTTCGAGTATTTCTATCGCCAAACGCTGTATTTTTTGTTGGATTTGATTTGTGTTGAGTAGTAGCATATCGTAATTCGGACATTCTTGTCCGAAGTGTTTATCGTAACCCAGACATTCCTGTCTGGGTTACGTTCCAGACAAGAATGTCTGGGTTACATTTTTATCATTTTTCCGGTTTTCACCGAATTTCCATTTATAATCAGGGTGTAAAAGTACGTACCTGCGGTCATTTTTTTCATATCTAAATCAATCGAATCCATTTTTTTAGTAGAAAAATGTGTGTAAACCGTTCGTCCGCTTATATCGGTGACACGTATTTGGATATTTTGCCCTGCAATGTCATTCAAATCATACTCAATACGAGTGGCGTCGCGGAAGGGGTTGGGCGAATTGGTAAGCGTGATTTCGTTTAGAGTAGGGGTTTCGACATCAACGGCAAGTATGGCGTTGTTGACGAAGTTGAAGCCGTCGAGTTTGCCGTAGCCCCAGGCGTCGTTTGGGGCGGAACCGTATTGGCTGAGGACGTGTTCATCGACTTTTGCGGAGTTTTGGATGCCTTCCTTGATTTCGGTGTAGGTGGCGTTGGGAAATTGCTGCAAGTAGCACGCGACTGTACCCGTGACGACCGGTGCGGATATGGAAGTGCCGGACCATTTGGCATGCCAGCCTTCGGAGGCGAGGCGGTCGGCATCGGCGGGGGTGTTGCGAAGTTCTTCGAGTCGTTCGAGGGCTTGGAGGGCAAATGTGAAGTCGCCCGAAGCGGCAATGTCGGGTTTTTGTAGTCCTGTACGAGTAGGTCCGACGCTCGAAACGGGGATTTTATGTTGTTCTGGCGTGGGTTGCGAATAGGTCATGCCATCGTAGCCAGTCCAAGAGGTACGGTTAGAGTAATTGCCTACGGAAATTATTTTTTCGGAGCAATTCCATGAGCTAACGATGGTTTTGAGGGTATCTGCAAAGATGTGTTTTTCGAGGTCGGGAAATGTGGCGATATCGGGTGCTTGTTGGGGTGGTACGATGCTGGATGTGCCCATGAGTGTGCCGTTGCTCCAGACATCAAATTTGCCATTTCCGGTGGTGGAAAGTTCCCAATAATCGGCATTATTTTCCTGATTAGTAACTATAAATGCCATGTCGTAAACGCCTTGATTGAGTTCGGCGTAGATTTCTATTTCGCCTAAGAGTTCGCCTGTTTCATCGTCATACAAATCTCTGGAAATACTATCAATGCCAGGGATACCGCTACTCGAAAAACTTTCTTGAATATTAAAAAATTGGGTGACACTACGCAGCGAATAGTCAGATTTTCGGCGCAAGCCGAGTGAAAAATACACTTCGTCCCAATCTGCTTTGTCGGCGTACAAATCAAAATAAACGTAGCCCAACGTATTGGTATTAACTTTGAACCAAGAAAAAACGGTGTCGATAGTTACTTGATAGCCAAGGTGTTGCCGGACACCTGCGCCATTTCCGGCGGCTTGTACGAGTACGCGCCCGGGTTTTTCGTCCAATAAGTTTTCGACCATTTGTACTTCCAAGCCTCGCGTATCGTGCGGTCCGCGATAAGTACCGACGCTAGAATTGACAACGCAGGGTTGCCCAAGTTGGTCTGCCTTGTCGAAGATGTAATCTAAGCCATCGATGAAGCGGGTCAGCCAGCCGTTGGAAAGGTTGAGATTGATATGGATGAGGTCAGATTTTGGTGCTGCGCCGATGTAATCATCTGCTACGGCGTTGCCATTTCCGGCGGCTACGCCTGCTGTGCCGTTGCCATGCCCGAAGGTGCCGAGTACGTATGGGTCGTGGAGGGCGGTGTTGCCGTTGATGTCTGCTTCGTCGGATTCGTAGCCGTAGCCGTATGTGGTATTGGAGGGGCTGACGAGTTGATCCCAGATGTATTTGATGCGAGTAGTGCCGTCGTCGTTTTGGAGGTCGGGGTGCTGCCAATCCATACCGGAATCAATCGTAGCGACTATAATTCCTTCTCCGTCAAGCCCTTGTGGAAGCTCGCCCATACCATTGTGCAGGGAGTCGAGGTTGTTGTTTTGCCGAATAAAATCACCTAATAACTGCGGTTGGGCATTATAATATTCGATTCGTTTGATATCAGGGTTGGCGATTATTGTGCGGATAGCAGAAGCAGGTACGCTGACCGAAGCGATGTTTTTTAAGCCATGTTTGTAGATGCCACCTGCGTTGCGAACTTCGTCTTGGATGGCATTGAGATTACCTTTGATGAGTATGTGCAGTGTTTGGTCGGTTTGGCTAGTGCTTTCTAATTTTTGTAGTTTAAAAAGGAGGTCGAGATTGATGGGAGATGGGGTTTGGGCGAGGCTGAAATGGGTGAAAAAAAGCAAGGGAAATAGGGTGGCGATAATTCTTATCATTGATATTTTATTTGTTGGATTGAAAAAGGATGTAAGTTAAGTGTTTTTTTGTTGAAATGTTATTGCTAGGGAAGAGGAAGAAAATAATCTATCCTTAGTGAAAGAAATTAAATAACATGTGCCATTATACTCGTCTTTTTTCTGTCTAAGAATCCTTTGAAATCCTTATCCCGAATCGGGGTTCGGGACAGGCTGTAGCGTAGGCTATGTGCGGCTTTCAAAAAATCCTTAGACAAAAAAAATACTTCGCATTATGGGACATCTTATTTAATTCCTGATACTAAGCCTATTTTTGTCCCACTACTTATTTGGTTAAATTTGATGCGCATAGTCGAGCTACAGCCTGTCCCGTACTCATTTCGGGACGCTCGCTTTCAAAACAATCTTGGTATCAATTCGTAATATGTTTTACTTTCTATTTTTGATTTAAGCCAGATAGCATAGTCGATAACTTCATTGGAGCCGGGTTCAAATTCGGGTGAGTTTTTGATGAAACCATTAACCTTTTGTAAGAACTTCTCATCTTTGAATGGTGTGGCTTTTTTAAGCATCATTTCAATAATTTTAATGAACTCCTTGTCACGAATATGACCATTTTCCTTTAGTAAAGGGTTAAATTTTCGTTTAATTTCACGTATTCGATTGAGTATATATTCTACGTCTCCGTCTCCGTTGTCGGTACGAATAATGAGTTCCATGATGAGGATACGCAGTTGAAATTCCTCATTGAGCTTGTTGAATCCTGCATCCGCAAGGATATTGGCGAGACGGTAGAGGCTTTCGTTGAAGCGATTGGCGGTATAATTCAAAGAGCATAAGTTTAGGTTGAGATAAAATGAGGTGGATTTGGGTTGGGTGTGTAGTTCTTCCTTTTCAAAGGACAAAAGAATATCAATGGCTTTGGTATTTTCACCTGAAAAAGTGTACTGTAGCATACGGCTTTGATAATATTGCCAAATATATCTATGATAAAACGCTTTGTCGTGTTCAAACAAACATTTGAATAAAACATTGGAGTAATGTGGTACTTTTTTATACCGTTTGATTTTTAGTAAGGCATTGATAATCCATGATACATGTACAATTTCTGCTTCATGATTTTTTTTGCTGTAAATTTTGTGTTGCTCAAAATTATCATAGCTGTGCATTAAATATTCAGCTAATGCCTCGAAATCCTTTTTTTGTAATAATACATTTCTGATGCTTTGATATATTTTGAGCTTGACTTCAGCGGAATTTCGGAACGTTTCATCCAATAGCAGCGTTTTACTCATCTCTTCGAGTTGTTGAACGAGATTTTGATTTTTATTCAAAAAATTCGTTTTAACAATTTTGTAGTTAATCATGACTAGTAGATGGTCGAGTTGACTCAAGGAAGACATCATTTGATGATAACGGACTTGTTCTTCAATATAAGCAGTAGGGTCTTCTTGGAGGTAAGGGCATATCTGAATAGTTTTTTTGACAATCAAATTCAATAATTCATAATTCTCAATTTTAGTGGCAATTTTTTGGGCTTTTTTTAGGTAGTCTCTGGCTTCTTTGAATTTTGATTTATCCCAAGCCAACTGGTAAAGTTGCAAGTTCCTATAAACTTTGAATTCACTGTGTTTTTTTCGGTGCAATTGCAAGAGACTATTTTCTATTTCTTCCGTAAGATGATTTTTAAGACGAGCAAAAGCCCCTTCAGAACCAGTGTAGTTAATTAGCTTACAAATTTCCTTATCGTATTCATTAATATTTTTATGCCGAATAACATCATACAACTGTGTAAATTTTTTATCCTCATTTTGATAAAATCTATTTGAATGAGATTTAAAATTCCTTGATTCAAAGGGAGTTAGGTCTTTTATCAAATTTGTTAGTTGATATTTCATAGATTGAACAATGTAAATTTAAACTGCAAATGTAAATAATTTCCTCAAAAAATGTAATTTTTTTGTAAAAAATTAATGATATGTTATCTTATACTTTTCGCATGGTAAAAAAAATCTCAATAATTGCGTGTTTGCTACTTGCTCACACTACGTTTTACGGACAAACGGACGTTGGGTTTATTGGCTTTCAAATGTCAGATACCGTTACCGTAGGTGGCACACTTGAATTGACCGGTACATTGTACAATAATGGTAACACAATAATTCCTGCTAATTTGAGTATGGAAGTGGCTGCTGAATCGGAATTTTCCTCTGATCCTTCCGAAGCGTATGCTTCCCCTAGTTTTACTGAAAATTTTTATAATCCTGCAATCGCTCCCGGCGAATCTTATACGTTTACCAAGCAAATATGGGTTGACCCACAGCATTTCATACCCAATCAAAATGCAGTAATTATCATTTGGCCCGTCGAATCGCTCATAGCACCTGATTCGGATACGCTCAACAATATTTATCAAGATACTATTCGCGTGCAAGATTATCGCGATAGATTGAAAGATTACAACCGCCGTACAGAGCCTATCATTATGCAAGGCAGCGATTTTCCAAGCGAATTAGTCGGCTTGAATATCAATGATATAGTCGGCTTTAAATATGAGAACGATGCATGGCAACAGATTCCCATTCAAATAGACGAGATGGCACTCATTGATATTATTACGCCCTATGGCTTTCAGTCTCTGCCTTCAGAACCAATTATAGCCCCCAATCAACAACTTTTTTACACCGACTCCAGTACTTATACAGGAGCCGACCCCGACCCAAACTTTGACCTCAACGACCAACTTGTCTTTATGGCAAAAGACGCAGGAGTACAAGCGCGTACCAATATTGACCCGCCCGGTACTATTGCAGGCACAGGCTTTCAGATAAATATCACAGAGCCATTGAATTATACAAGAAGTTATGTTTATATTTATCAACAAAACGGCTCATTGAGTCAGGATGCCGGCATAAATTATGTCAATTATGATTTTAAATTGACTAATGGTGAAAAATATCCGCAGGGATATGATTTTGATGGAAATAACCCGGAAGATAGTCGCGTAACTACGCCGTTTTATGACTGGCATTTTTCAGATACTTGGATAAGTGATGAGGCAATTATCAATATTGAACAAACAACAAAAAAAGACCTATTGAACAGTCATTTATCTCTATTCGGACCAGATATCTGTGAGCAAAATGAAGAGGTATTTTCGCAAAATATAAATACGTTTATTACCAATAAGGTCGGTCCTATACGCGCCATACGCACCTACATGGGCGCAGGCAACGACCTGTTTACACAACGGACACATATTTTTTATGAGGGCAAACAGGATATTATCACAAATATCAAAACGGATGTTCCGCTATTCTATTTCGACCTTTTTGATTACAATAATAATGTCCAAAACATGAGTTATTCCAGTAATAGTTTCATCGATGGGCGCATCATAGACGGCAGTGAAGACAACGCGATAAATGACCTTCCCGCCCAATGGGAAATGATCACAGGCGAACAGGGTACATTATTTATCATTCACGATGTAAAAACACAAGATACAATTCAAACACTCGAAGGTGCATTGGGCAACTATTGGAGCGATAATACTCTAAATCCAAATTTTAATTGCTCCGGCACAGCTACCGAATATGGCACGAGTGGTATTTCAATTGATTTTACAGAACTATGTACCACACCCTCTAACGCCGACTGCAACCCCGATAATTTCCTTGAAATGAAACGTACGGTTTACTTTGCCGAGCCAAATTTGAATGTGTTAGATATCTTTGTACATCAGCAATATACCAAAAACCCGATGACTTACAGTTGGCAATATTACACGCCACCCTGCTATCGTGCAGAACTGGCTACATGGCTCGAAGGGGCTAATAACAACCTGACGGGAGAAATCAATACCAATCTCAATCAAAGAGGTTTACTCCCCGGACAGACACCAATGAGCGAGCTTACTATAGCTACTCCGGCAGGGCAGCCCTTTCATGCAGCACCTTGGAATTATAGTGGCACCGAAGGCAGAGATTTTACGGATGCCGATTATCTTGATAAAGATGTGGATTGGGTACTGATTTATCTCCAAACTACCAATCGCTATACGATAGATAAAGCCGCTGCCATCTTGCAAAAGGATGGCACAATTCGATTTGCGGATAATTGCCCTTTTGAAATTATTCAGGGGTTCAACGATTTTCATCTTATTGCCGAACATCGCAACCACGCAGGAATCACAACACCAAATCCGATACAACTTGAGGGCAATCTTATCACTTTTGATTTCCGTACCACTCCGCTTATCAGTGAACCTCCCATTACTTACGGTTACAAAGAAATCGCACCCAACTTGTGGGGCATGTATGCAGGCGATGCCGATAAAATATCCGACGTAGGTGGTTACGATATTAATGCTGCCGACAAAATCCTCTGGTTCAATGCCAATGGTACTTTTGACAAATACCTCAATACCGATTTTAATTTAGATGGTACAGCAGACGGAGGAGATAAAATGTTTTGGAACCCCAATAATGGAAATTTTATCCCTATTCAGCATTAACAAAATAGGTATGCTCTATGTAATTTTAATCCAATTTAATAATTGATTATCAGGTATTTATGGATAAAAAAGCCATATTGCTATGTAAAAAACGCCTTTTTATATGAAAGTATTGAGACAAATATCTCTTACATTTGTAATGAAAATCAGATGCGTTCCCTTATTTCTACATTGAGACTCTAAAAGAGATTGATTATCAGTTATTTATGTGTGTTCTAATTGATTTCATTTAAATGAAAATAAATACATTTAAATAATTTAAATTTAAAATACACACTGTACGAATTAGTTAGTTTTTGTAGTCGTCTTATTACTAAAATTAACATTTATTTTGTTCCTGATACTTAGTTTAAAATTTACTCCTGTCCAAAAAGTCAGATTCCATACATGTTTTTCAATTTAAAGTAATTAATACTTTTTCTATTAATGTAAATAGATATTTCTATCAGATAAAAACTGATAGAGAATGATTTATCTATGATTCATTATATTTTTCTAACATTTAAATTCAGTAATTATGACAAAAGTCAAAGCAATGTTGAGCCTCGTACTCATGTTGTTGACCGCATGGGCGGCTCAGGCACAACAAGGGCAGTATGATGTTCGATTTGTAAAAGCCGAATCACAGGCGGGTATTGCGCTCGTTGATGTGGAAATTAAAGCACATGCAATGAACAAGGAGTTTTACCTCGCCGAGCAAAACTTCCGTTTTTCGTTCAACGAAAATGCAGTGATGCCTTACACCGAAGCCAATCCTCCAGTGAGCATACACGAAGAATTTGTGCTTTCCGGTCAGGTAGGAAGCAGCTTTTATGCACCACATCACCTCAATGGCTCACTCAACAATACGATATCTTACAGTGTCGAATTGCTCGGCGGAGAGGGATATTATATCACAGCAAATGAGTGGGTAAAGGTAGGCAGATTAGCTTTTCAACTCACTTCGCCCAACGCTGAACTCCAACTCACTTGGCACAGAATGGCTGACTTCCCGACGACCTATATCACCCAAAAATACAATAACCAACTCTTACGTGCCGAAGAAGGCGATTACAGCGATATGACTTCTTTAAGCGTAGGCATAGAAGATGTACTCCAACAAGATGGAGGACTACAAGTATTCCCTAATCCAGCAACTAACAATGGTTTTGTTTCCGTTTCTCTAAATGCCGAAAAAGCACATGGCAATGCCAGTATCATCCTCATTGATGCACTTGGTAAAACAGTAGCTCAAACACCTGTTTTTGTAGAGCGAGGCATGCAGAACTATGAATTTACGTTCGCAGAAATCGCAGCAGGTACATATTGGATGAAAATCGAAGCTGCCGAATGGACTTCAAAAACGCAATCAATCATTGTTTTAAAATAATTCAATCACGCATCATCAACTGTTTTGGTGTCGAAAAATAAAAAAGCCTGCCCGATAAGATACTACGAATTAGGAACCGAAATATCTTTTGCAGACAGGCACAATCAGGCATCTGATGTCAGATACCAATTCTACAAAATTAAGTAAAAAAATGAAAAGAATACTTTATTTATTAGCATTTTGCATAATTACGAGCTTTCAAATGAACGCTCAAGACCTCCCTTCGTCCATCACTTTTAATGAAAATACATTCGATGGCAGCACGGGAGAAGGCACATTATCCATCGACATCGTTGATGCACAGACCGTGCGCGTCAATTACTCTTTTGAAAAAGATGCACTCCCCAACCCTTATACCGTCAATTTTAATTACGATGTCAAAATAATAGGCAGTAATCATGTACTCGAACCCTATACAGTTTTTGACCACCTTGATATGAGAATCGATGAAAATATCGAAATGACGTATGAAGGCAGTGACCTATTATTTCCCTTAAATATGATGGTAGGCAATACATTACCGGATGTCTCTGGTATATATACACTCAATCATATAAGCAGACCTATTGATTTTACTTACCAAGTAAATATCACCAACAGAATAGTCAATGGAGTTGAAACCATCGATGTAGGAGGTTTTGAACTACTTGCGTATGCAGTCAGCTATGATTATACACTTGAAAAAAGTGTAAACGGCAATATTATCAGTACAACACAAGAAAGCATTTCAGATACCTATATCCCCATGATAGGTGTCGTAGAACGCGCAAGAATAGGCGAAGTGGAAAACGGTGATCAATTAATTCAAATCAATACAAAGAGTTCTATCACTACCTCTTCGGTTTCTGATAAATAATTCGAAATGGGTATCGCCACAACATTTATTCGATAGAAAATACAAAATTTCGTACTCAAAACTATCAATTAGGTTGTGTACCCCCAACTTGCAATTAACATAACATTGTCTTAAGTATAAACTTATATAAAAATGAAAAAAGTAAGCAAAATAAAATTAATAAATATAGCACTAGTGACCATGCTACTAATGTTGGCAAACAATAGTGCGACTGCCAGTTGGTACTACGTTACCAGCTCATGGGTCTCCAATGGCACAGGCTACTTCAACCTCCAAGCCAACGATTGCAACTATTATACAACCGTACAATGTATGGATCCAAACAAAGCCCTACCGCCAAACGGACATTCATACTATGATTCGGGGAATTATTTTTACCCACAAAATAACTACTATCAAACTGCCTATGGTACACCTATAAACTGCGGACCTACTTGTAGCCCGCCACAAATCACTTACAACGTAACCAACGCAGATTGCGGACAAAACAATGGGAATGTATATATAGATGGTTCTGGAGGAGGTTTCAATACGCACTACTATGCTTTTGCAGGTGGTAATTATGACGGACCTTATGATGCCTATAACTTTACCAATCTAGCTCCGGGAAGTTTTACCTTCTATATTTCATCCAATCCCAATGAACCTTCTTGTGCCACTACCTTAACCGTCAACGTTTCAGGAGGCAATCCGCCCAATGTTAGTGCAGGGCCTAATAAAAACATCTGTCAAGGCGAATCCGTGCAACTTTGCGCCAGTGGTGCAATTACTTACCTGTGGAACAATGGCAGCAACAACAAATGTATCACCGTATCACCAAATAGCACAACTACATACACTGTCACAGGAAGAGCCGATGAATGTAGTGACGTAGATAACGTGACAGTTACAGTTCAAAATGCGCCAAATGTTAGTGCAGGACCAGACCAGAGAATCTGTGAAGGCGAATCCGTGCAAATTTGCGCCAGCGGTGCCAGTGCTTACTCATGGAGCAATGGCAGCAACACCCAATGTATCACTGTTTCTCCCACCAATACAAGCACATATACCGTAATTGGTATATCAAATGCAGAGTGTACCGATTCTGATGTGATAGAAATCGCCGTTGAAGAATGTTGTGGACTCACTATCAATGTAGAAGATACCACCATTTGCCGAGGCGAAAACATTACCATTATACCAAATGTAGAAGATGCTATAATATGTGATGTAAGCCAAGGACCAAGCTATATATGGTCTAGTGGTGAAATCACCCAGACCATCACTGTTTCACCTGACGTAACTACCGAATACAGTGTAACTATCACTGACTGCGATAATGTTTGTACAGATACCGATGTGTTTGTGATCAATGTAGAAGAATGTTGCCCGCTCACCGCAGATGCTGGACTTGACCAAATCATCTGTGAGGGAGAATCTACTACCATTACAGCAACAGCAGAAAACTTCGCTGTATGCGGAAGTGCAGGACCAAGCTACCTATGGTCTAATGGTGTTAACTCACCAACACAAGTAGTCTCTCCAACATCTACGACCACATACACCGTCACTATTACAGATTGTGATAATATTTGTACTGCTATTGACGAGGTGACAATTAATGTCGAAACAGGATGTTGTGCACCTAGCGCACCAGATATCTCCATTCGATCAATAGAATCAGATTGTGATACTTATCCAGGAGAAACCTCAATCAACTCAACAGGAGGCAACAGTACCGAAGAGTACATCACCAGCTACCTCTTAGTAGATTCTATTGGCAATATCATTGATGCAAATACAGAACCCATATTCGACATCTTGAATGCAGGAAGCTACACAGCATATTCACTCAATTTTGCAATAGGCGGTATAGATGGACAAACCATATTTATTGGCGAAAATATCGCCAATGTAACCGGTAGTTGTTTCGAGTTGAGCGAAGGAGTGCCATTGGAAGTATGTACCACATTCAGCAACCGATCACCAATCGCCATCAACGATGATAATATCACTTTCAGAGAAGACCCAATTTTTGGTAATGTATTAAACAACGACACTGACCCTGATGGAGATGATTTAACCATCAATACTACAGCCATCCTTCCACCTTCCAACGGCTCCGTACAAATATACCCATCGGGTACTTACTTCTACATTCCAGATGAAGGCTTTACAGGAACAGACGGCTTTGCCTATGAAATTTGTGACAGCGGCTCCCCCCAATTATGTGCCATAGGTCGTGTTAGAATTAACGTCATGCCTGGTATGATGAATGCCCTCGTTCTGAATAATGACGACGTGATGGGCGATTCAAACGCAGGTCCAAACAACCTGATAAGCGGAACCACTCAACTTGTATACAAATCCGCCAACCAAGCATGGACTGGAAACCTCATGGTCAATGATATTGCTACCAATAGTGTTGACTTGATTATGAACACTACACCCGTCACGCACCCGACTAATGGCACGCTTATATTGTATGCCGATGGTAGCTACGAATACACACCAAATGCAGATTATATTGGTGATGACGAATTTGAATATGAAGTATGTACTGACGAAATAACACCTGTTTGTGGTACAGCAAAAATGTACATTACCATAGTAGAAGACATGAACGGTGCACCATTCGCAGGTGACGACTTCTTTGTTGTCAATGAAAATGATGACAATTACTTTGGAAACATTGCAAGCAATGACTACGATACAGACGGCGGCACCTGTGCATTCACACTAATAAATACGGCTGACAATACGACTGAAAATACGATGACTACTGAAAAAGGAGCTACTGTCACGCTCAATGCCGATGGCACATTCACCTACACACCCGAAGCAGGCTATATTGGCGCAGACGCCTTCTGCTACACGATTACCGATGATACAGGCAAGACACACAAAGCAACAGCCAACATCTTCGTAAGACGTACACATGCAAAAGTTAATTTAAATGTATTCCTCGCAGGCGCACTTGCAGATGCTACAAGTATGAATACAGGCATCAATGACAGAGGGCTATTACCCGGACAAACACCAACCAGCAACTTAGCAACTCCTACACCCGCCGGGCAACCGTACAACGTAGCTCCATGGAACTACAACGGCACAGAAGGCTTGGGATGGACAGATACTGACTACGAAACTATCGAAGCTGCCGAAGGTGCTACCGTTGTTGATTGGGTATTGGTCACATTTCGTACAGGAATTGAAGAAAATACAGCCGTCGGACAAGCAGCAGGGTTATTGCTCAACGATGGTCGCGTTATCTTCCCGGAAAATAATGCACTGTCTCTTGATGGCTTACTTGCTGCCAACCTTTATATGGTCATCGACCACCGCAACCATATGGGCGTTATGTCTCCTGTCGCAGTCAACATGACAGCGCGCGCAGAAATGGCACTTGACCTCCGCAATGCAGATAGCTATTCTACACTGACAGGCATCGGTCAATCAAAAATCATGGAAAACGTATGGGCAATGCCCGCAGGTGATGCTTCCAAAATCACCGATGCTGACGGCTATGATATCAATGGCAACGATAAAAGTGCTTGGGATGCAGATAACGGTAAGTTTGACAACTACTTCCCCGGCGATTTCAACTTAGATGGCGACGTCAACGGTGGTGACAAAGCACTCTGGTCTGAAAACAACGGTATATTCTCCAATGTACCAAAATAAGGGAAGAGGAAGAAGATAATCTACCCCAAATGGAGAAGTTATTTTTTTTGTATGTTTAGCTAAATTTGACATGCATAGCCGAGCTACGTAAGGAAGATTTAGTGAAACATATAAGAAAAAGAACAATTCAGATGGGTAGATTATTTTTTCGTCTTCCCTAATCAAATGATGTTCATGTTGATTTAGTAAGATGTTCCCATCTTAAAAACTCATCGTTTATTTTAAGGAAGAGCTGCCCATTTGGGTGGCTCTTTTTTCGTTTTACCCTACCATCTTGGGTAGGTTATTTTATGCTTTTCCGATAGCTATCGGATCAGCGTCAGGATTAGTTTTTGCCAATGAATAAAAATTTGATAATCAATAACTTACAACGAAGTATTTGAATGAAATTTTCTAATTATTTTATAAAATAATTCAAGTATTATTTTTCTCCTCGCGGATAAATTTTTGACAATGATTTCTTTTGATAGAATTTATTATTCAAAAAAGAGAGAAAAAATGTTATAATGTAATACTAATAAATATAATGTAGATTAATAATAATTTACATTTCATAGCTACCGACATCGTCTTGAAAGCAAGCGTTCCGAATGCTTTCGGATAAGGGAAGAGGAAGAAAATAATCTACCCCAAATGAAGAAGTTATTTTTTTTCTTTCACTAAGTGAAACATATAAGAAAAAGAACAATTCAGACGGGTAGATTATTTTTTTCGTCTTCCCTAACTGACTAGACTTTGGACGTGAGTTGACATTTATTTTTTTAATAAAAAACTAACTGTCAATCAATAACATATAAAATAATTTATTTTTTAGATGTTTATGAAG
>Ga0209831_1000378_pt1 | contig 42553 bp, 23 predicted proteins | sample Maine_Asex4_meta_FD_187451 | JGI IMG/M metagenome (GOLD analysis project Ga0209831, IMG submission 187451) | Marine algal microbial communities from Maine, USA - Maine_Asex4_metaG (SPAdes) (version 2) | ecosystem: Host-associated > Algae > Red algae > Unclassified | place: Maine, USA | collected... | reverse complement strand
GTATAGAAGAGTTGCAAATTATTTTAGTTGATCCAACACCTTTAGAGGTTAAGATTAAAGCAACAGATTTAACTTGTAACGATGCCAATGATGGCACAGCACACGTTAGTGTTGAAGGTGGTACGCCACCTTATACATATTTTTGGAACAATGGTGAAACTACAGAGAGTATAGAAGGCTTAGCTCCTGGTACGTATACTGTTTTAGTGAAAGATGCTAATAAATGTGCCGCTACTGCTCAAATCACTATTTATAACCAATCAGAATTAGTGATTATTCCTAAAGTGGTAGAGCCTTTATGCGGTACAGATACAGGCTCAGCCTCACTTAATGTTTATGGCGGTACACCTCCATACACCTATAACTGGAGTAATGGCGGAACTGGTTTCGAACAAGAAAACTTGGCTCCAGGTACTTATACTGTAACAGTTACAGATGCATACGGATGTACTGAAACTGTAGAAGTGATTATCGCTCCAGGTTCATCTAATTTATTTGTTGACTTCTTAGTGTCAAACCCACTTTGTGGCTACAAACCGCTTGGCGGAATAACAGCTAAAATAAGTGGTGGTTTAGCACCTTATACTTTTATGTGGAATAATGGTTCACCATCTTCAGTATTATCGGGCGTTCCTGTAGGTACTTATAGTGTTAAAGTAACAGATGCAAATGGATGTATTGCTTACGGTGAAGCAACAATTTTACCACCACCAGCATCTCCAACAATTGTATTAGATGCAACAGATCAAAGTTGTAGTGAAGCTTATAATGGAGGAATTACAACAACTGTAACAGGTGGCGTTGGTCCATTCTCTTATTACTGGAGTAATGGTTCTACAACACAAAATTTATCAGGCATAGGTGCTGGCTTATATACCGTAAAAGTTACAGATGGCAATGGTTGTGTTTATGTTGAAGAAGCAACGGTAAGTGGTTCTGGTGCATTAGTACTTACTGGTGTTGTAACACAACCAACATGTACAGATAAAGGTGCAATTGATATTACCTTAACAGGCGGTACAGCTCCATATACTTTTGTATGGTCACACGGCCCACAAACAGAAGATGTTTCTGGTCTGTCTCCAGGTTTATATGGTGTTAATATTGATGATGTTAATGGTTGTAAGCAATCAGCAACCTATGAAGTATTAGCCGCTCCAACTTTACAACTAACTTTCTCTGCAACAGATCCAAGTTGTGGTGCAGCAAACGGAGCATTAACAGTTAGTGTTAATGGTGGTACACCTCCATACACTTATGAGTGGACAAACTACGCAACTACTCCAACTATAACAGGCTTAACAGCCGGAGCTTATACAGTAACAGTTGTTGATGCAGAAGGTTGTGAATACAAAGAGAAATACATTTTAAACGAAGGCGGAACTAACATTACCTTTGATGTGAGTGCTACTGCAGCATCTTGTACTTCAAATGGTTGTATTACAATTTCTAATATCGCAGGTGCTACTTCTTACACAACAGAAGTAATAAGTGCAGGCGGAACGGTAATAGCAGATCCTTGTAATGTATCTGCAGGTACTTATTATATTTACATTACTGGTCCTGACGGATGTTCAGGTGCTGAGACAATAAATGTACCAGGCCCAACAGGTGGTTGTGGTGCAGACTTATCGTTAATTAAAACTGCAAATACTGCTACTGCTTCGGTAGGTAGCCAAGTAATTTGGACCATTACGGTTTCAAATGCTGGTCCTGAAACAGCAACAGGTGTAGCAGTTACGGAATACCTACCAGCCGCATTACAGTATGTAGGTGATAATAGTGGTGATGCGTTTAATCCTGCTACGGGCGTTTGGAGTGTAGGTACAATTATTCCTAACTCTTCTCAATCAATTAATATTACAACTGTAGTAGCCTCTGCTGGTGGTTCTATAACTAATTATGCGGAAGTGTCAGCATCTGATCAAAGTGATCCTGACTCTACTCCTGGTAATGGTAATGGCGTTTCGCCAAGTGAAGATGATGAAGCTTCAGCTACAATTGTTCCAGTTGCAACTAACATTGATTTAGAGTTAGATACATACATTACACCTGGTTCTACCACTGAGGGTGGTTTTGCAACCATAGTAATAACAGTAAGCAATACAAGTTCTAACCCAGCATCTGGTGTAGTAGTGAATAGCTCATTACCAGATTGTGCAGTTTATGGTTCAGATACTTCTGGAGGAACTTACGATCCTGCAACAGGAGATTGGAATATTGGCTTCATACCAGCTGGCGGAACTGTTCAAATAACAGTAACAGTACAAGTTAATTGTGCATTTACTAATTGTGCAGAAATTGCTTCAGCTAATGAAACTGATGTTGACTCTACACCAGGTAATGGTATTAATGCAGAAGATGATTCTGATTGTGATGATATTACAATTGATGAATCACCTTGCTTAGCTCCTTATGGGCCAGATTCTATAACAGAAGGCTGTATAGACCCGGTTACTCCGGTTCAGGTTTGCATTCCAGTTACAGATCCACAAGGTGGAACGATTACAATAGTAGATGTAGAGCATTTGTTTAACTGTGCAATTGAAATTGATGGCGGAACTTGTTTCACATTTACAGCATTACCAGGTTATGAAGGTGAAGCAGTTGTTACAGTAACTTATTGTAACGATTGTACGCCAGCATTGTGTGGTACAATGGATGTAATATTTGAAGTAAATTGTGATGAAGAACCAGAAGGTAACAGACCTCCGGAAGGTCCTGAAAAAATTGATTTAGGTAATGTACCTCCTGTTACTCCAACAGAAGTATGTATTGATTTCTCAGATCCTGACGGTGATTATGTTGAAATAACAGATTTAAAAACGTTATTTGAATGTAGCTTAGAAAAAACTTCGGCTAACTGCTTTATGTTTACTGCATTGCCAGGTCAATCAGGTCCACTTCAAATTGAAGTTACTTATTGCGACAACGGTACTCCTGTATTATGTTCCACAACGCTTGTAAATGCATTTATTGGCGAAAACCCAGGTCAACCAGAGTTGCCAGGTGAAAATCCAAATACAACAACAACTTGTAGTGCAGCTGCTAACGATGTAGCGGCAACGTTTGCAAATGTTTCTATTACAACAAATGTAATTAGCAACGATGTTGGTGCTGACTTAAATCTTGTAGATGTTGCAACTCCACAAAATGGAGAGGTATATATTGTTAATGGAGAGTTAATGTACATTCCAACTGCTGGCTTTACTGGTATGGATTGTTTCGATTACACAGTATTATGTTCTAACGGAGCTAACTCGACAGCACAACTTTGCATAAATGTTAGAGTAAATGATGCACCTGTTTTTGAGACAGAAACCTTACAACAAACCATTAATACTGGTGGTGAAGTAACAGTTTGCTTAGATGCAGTAGATCCGAACAACGATAATGTGGTATATAATGTAATTGAAATACCAACACTTGGTAGCTATGCAATAGATTATAATAACTGCTTGGTTTACACTAGCGGAACGTTAACAGGTACTGATGAGATTATAGTTGAAGCTTGTGATATTTACGGTAACTGTGATCAGTTAACAGTACAAATAACAATAGCTAACGAAAATATGTCACCATATTTTGTTGATCAAAACTATAACCAAGCAACATCTGTTGAACAAACAGTTGAAAACATTGCAAGTTTAAATTATTGTATTACAGCTTTCGATCCAGAAGGCGGTGAACTTACTATAAACATAGCAGATGCTCCAATAAATGGTACAGCATCAATTGATGAAGACAACTGTGTTGAATACACGCCTAATGCAGATCAAACTGGTATAGATGTTATTTTAGTTGAGGCTTGTGATGATGCAGGCTTATGCGAAACCTTAGAGATTGTGATTAATGTAATAGCTGCAAGAAATATTCCTCCAGTAGCTAATACAGACTATTTTGAGACAGCACATGGAAATGATGTAGCAGTAGTTGCTACAGTACTTACAAATGATGTTGATGCCGAATTAGAGAAACTTTCTATTGAAGGAATAGCAACTCAACCACAACATGGTACAGTAGAAATTATTGATGATGTAATTGTATACATACCAAACGATGACTTTGTTGGAGAAGATAGTTTCCAATATATTATTGTAGATGCAGATGGTGAAAATGCAACAGGAACAGTTTATGTTACCGTACTGCGCGGTATTGTCGCTAACTTAGATAATGTTACAACAGATGTTAATACTGAGGTTGAAATTGATGTAATAGGTAATGACATAGGTAATAATCTTAATGTTTCAGTTATTGAAGTAAATGCGCAATATGGACAGATTGTTATACTTTCAAATGGTAACATACGTTACATACCAAATACTGACTTTAGTGGTATAGATAGCTTTACATATACAGCAACTGACGATACAGGAAATAAAGATGACGGTGTTGTAGAAATACTAATTGTTGATTGCTTACCTGAACTACCAAATGCATTCTCACCAAATGGTGATAATAGAAACGATGAATATCGTGTAACTATACCAGAAGGATGTATAGATACTACTCCTGAAGTTCAAATCTTTAACCGTTGGGGTAATAAAATATTCTCAGACGATAACTATGGTGAGAACGGATTTTGGGATGGTACATGGGATGAAACAGGTCGTGATGTGCCAGAAGGTACTTACTATTATGTAATTGTATTTGATAAAGGCGGCGAAAACGAAACCGTTAAAAAAGGATACATTGAAATAAGAAGATAATAGTTATTAAATTAATTAACAATGAGGTTGCACTATTTAAATAGTGTAACCTCATTTTTAACTAAACAAGTTATGTTTAAAAAATTATTTATTTTTGTATTAGCTTTAGTAGCAATATTGTTAACATTTAACAACGCTAAAGCACAGCAAGATGCAACTTATACACAATATATGTTTCAACCACTTGTGTATAACCCTGCATATGCAGGTAGCCGTGGTAATATTAGTGGTACAGCAATTTACCGCAGTCAATGGGCAGATATTGAAGGAGCTCCAACAACAGTAAGCGTAGGAGTGCATGGTAAAATGGGCCAGGGAAACTCAGCAATAGGCCTTTGGATTGAAAACGACCAAACTGGTTTTAGCAATAAAATACGGGCTTATGTAAATTATGCTTATCATATACCCTTTAATAGAGGTAAACTCTCTTTAGGTATACAAGGTGGTATGTTAAATTTTTCTGATAAAAGATCAAAAGCGATCGTTCAAGACCCTACTGACCCTACTTTTGGAGCCGATGTTAATAATGGAACTGCACCAAACTTTGGGGCAGGCATTTACTATTACTCAGAAGATTTTTTTGTAGGGGCAAGTGTGCCACATCTACTAAATACTACTATCAATGGTAATGGCTCTTCATTAGATAATTATACACAAGCAAGACATTTTTTTGCAACAGCAGGTGTAGTAATACCCTTGGGTGTTAACGTTAAATTTAGGCCAACTGCTTTATTAAAGTTTGTAGAATCAACTACTGATGTAGATGTAAATGCACAAGTACAAGCACCGCTTCAGTTAGATGCTACCGCCCACTTTTTATTTAAAGATGCGCTTTGGGTTGGTGCAGCAGTAACTACAGGAACGGATGACCCTTTAGAATCAATAGATTTTTTAATTGAATACCAATTTAATCAAAGGTTTAGGTTAGGTTACTCTTACGATTATCCATTAACTGATATAAATGCTGAAACCCACGAATTTATGTTGGGCTACGATGTTTTTCGAGATCAATCAAGAGTGCTAACACCTAGGTACTTCTAAAAAAGAAAATAGAATATAAGTCGCTTTGTATAATAGCGACTTTTTTTATTTAATACTTGCTTTATGTCCCACTTAGGTATAATTTTGTGTAATGATAAAAATATTACTTATTTTACTTACATCAAGTTTACTATTAACAATTAACATTAATGCGCAACCTTGCAATACTTTTGATGCTACGGGTTGTGTATGCGCTAATGTAAGTGAAAGCGAATGCCAATTACTGCCAGATATTACTGCATCTAAGGAATTACTTACTGATTATTATTACAACCCAGAAGAAAAAGGACGACTTTACATTTCTGTTTCTACACCAAACGTTGGTACAGGACCATTAAGAGTAATAACTACTGATAAATTTGTATGTGGTACAGATACCATAACTAGTGATGATTTTTTATTTTATTGCCCAAATGGAGAAGAAGCAAAACAGCTCATAAAACAGCGTATTTTTGTTAAAAACGGAAACGAAATGTCTTCTTTTGATCGTCCGGCGGGCTCAATGACTTACCATCCAACACACAGCCACATGCACGTAGATGAATGGGGTGTTTATACCTTGCGTGAAAAAATTGATGGCGTAGAGCCTAAAAACTCTCCAATTGTTGGCGAAGGTTCTAAGTTAGGCTTTTGCTTAATGGATTTTGGTAGCTGCGATACGTTTGAAGGCCATTGTATAGATAATAACGATAATGTTGTTACTACAGATCTACCCAATCATAGTTTAGGGGGTGGTGAATATACTTGTGGTACTACACAACAAGGCATTAGCGTTGGCTATACAGATATTTACTTTTATAACATAGAAGGAATGCATATTGAGATTCCAATTGGAACTTGTGATGGCGAATATTGGGTGGTTGTTGAAATAGATCCGAATAATAATTTTTTAGAAAGTAATGAAGACAATAATATTGTTTATGGTTCATTTACACTTTCAAAACAAAATGAAATACCACAAACTGCAATAAGCATTGATGGACCACTTGTTTTATGCGAAGGAGAAACGACAATTTTAACAGCAAGGTATGGAAACTCATATCAATGGTCTACAGGGGAAACAACTGAATCAATAGAAATTAGCCAACCTGGAACATATTCTTGTACAATAAATACAAAATGTGCTGTAATAGAAAGCATGCCAATAGTAATTACTGCTGATGAAATTGATGCACCTACTATTGTTGCAAATAACATTTCAATTTGCTCACCTCAGCAAGTTCAAATGGAGGTAGATGTGCCTGATAATGCAGTAATAAACTGGTATTCAGATCCACTAAAAAATAACTTAGTATACAGCGGTAACGATTATTTTATTAACGAAATTAATAACGATACAACATTGTGGGCAGAAACAGAGCTATTTATAGAAGGTCAATCTTATGCAAACGAACCAATACCTGCCGATTTAGAAAACTTTGCTCCTAATAGCATTAATTATAATGGGGCTTTACTTTTTGATGTATATGTACCGTTTATTTTAGAGTCTATCGAAGTTGCTGCGGACACAGCCGGAGTTAGAGTTTTTGAAATACACGATTTCTTTAATAATTTGATCCATAGTTCATCTGTTTATGTACAAGCAGGCCAAAGCAGAGTGAACCTTGATTTTCAAATGGAAGTAGGCCAAAACTACTCTATCCAATGTGCAGAACATCCTGGTTTTTATAGAAGCAATATTGGTGTAAATTTCCCTTATGAAGTAGGTGGAATTTTAAGTGTACACGGTACAAATTATGGAGATTCTTTTTACTATTATTTTTATAACTGGAACATTCGTTTAGAAGGTAGAACTTGTGTAAGCCCAGCAGTTCCTGTTTCAATAGAGTATAACAACATAACAAGTACTACTGTTGCAGAAATAATAGACTTACCCATACTAACAATTAATACTCAACCAATTCAATTATTAGGATCTCCTGCGGGCGGCTATTTTAGTGGGGAAGGGGTAGTATTTAATACATTTAACCCTACAGTATTAAACGAAGGCATGTACGATATAACCTATACGGTTAACGACGAGAATGGGTGTGAAAAATCTACATCTAAAAATATATTAGTTTTTACCACCTCATATAATTTTACAGATTATGAGCTGGGCATAGTAGAACCTTAAATGGTAAGCAATACTACACAATAGCATTTAGAAAAAACACCTGACAACTTAATGCTCTAAATTTGTAATTATGCGTTATAACACACTCTTATTACTGCTAATCATTGGTATAGCACAGTACTCTAAGGCGCAGTTATGTAATTTCCAAAATGCAAGTGGTTGCGCTTGCCCCAACGAAGTTGATACTTGCTTTCTTTTACCAGATATTACAATATCCGAATTACTTTTAGAAGATGTAAATAACCTATATGAAGTACCAGGTTTATTAGAAATATCAGTTTCCACACCAAACATAGGCTATGGTCCTTTAAGGGTTATTCCTCAAAATAAGATTATTTGCGGAACCGATACAATTATAAATACTCAAGGAGCAACCTTCCAATGTCCAAATGGAGAAGAACCCAAACAATTAATATTGCAGCGGGTGTATAAAAAGGAAGGTAATACTATGACTTTTGAACAATTTCCGGCTGGTGCTATGACTTATCACCCACAACACAACCATATGCATGTTGATGATTGGGGCTTATATACTATTAGAACAGAAGTGCCCGGCACACCACCAGAAACTTGGCCAATGTTAAGCGAAGGTGTTAAACTGGGTTTCTGTTTAATGGATTTTGGCAGTTGCCAACAATATGTAGGTTATTGTAAAGATGAAAATAATTTAACAATTACCTCGCAGCTGGCAAACCACGGCTTTGGAGGTGGCCAATATAGTTGTGGCCTTACCAACCAAGGCATTTCTGTAGGCTATACAGATATTTACTATCACACCGTTGCAGGAATGGAAATATTAATACCACCAGGTACTTGTAATGGAGAATATAAAATTGTTGTTCAAATTGACCCAAACAACAGCTTTATTGAAAGCAATAAAGATAACAATATTGTAGTAGCTACTTTATATTTAAACGAACAAAGCGAAAAGCAAGAGGAAGCATTAAGTTTGCAAATATCAAAAGATTTATGTAATGGAGAAACAGCAACCCTAAGTGCAAATTATGGTTATGGGTTTTTATGGTCAACAGGAGAAACGACTCAAAATATTCTGATAGAAGATGCTGGTAACTACAGTTGCCGAATAGAAACTGATTGCGGCTACATCTACTCAGATACTATTGTGTTTAACTACGATACAATTCCACGCCCTGCATTACCCGATACACTTAACCTCTGTACATTACCAGACACTACTAATTTTGCTAGTAGCACAAATAGCATATTTAGTTGTTATGCCGATTCTTTAAGTAATAATTTGTTAGCATTAGACGATACTTTGTTAGTGAATACAATACCAGATTCTCTTGAAGCAATATACATTAAAGAACAAGTGATGTTACAAGGAGACACATTTAGTATTGGCATGCCAAATAACTTGGGCGGACAAACTGCTATAAATAGCGCATTGCATAATGGAGAACTTTTTTTTGATGTTCATACCCCGTTTACTTTAGTTTCAGTAAAAATTTATGCTATCCAAGCTGGAAACAGAACTTTTCAATTGTACGATAGACGGTATAATTTATTACACCAAACAACAGAATTTGTAGATAGTGGAGAAACTGTTATAACGCTTAATTTTGATGTGAATCTGGGTATTGATTATCGTTTAAAAACAAACACACACCCAGGCTTTTATAGAAACAGAAACAATGTTTACTACCCTTATGAAGTGCCTGGCATTGCAAGTATAACTGGTACTAATTATGGTACAGTATTTTACTATTATTTTTATGATTGGAAAATTAAATTGCCTGATAGAAATTGTGAAAGCGATTTGAAAAAGGTGCAAATAATAAACAACTTAGCACAACAACCAACGCTACTTAACCTTCCAGCTATAATTTATAAAGATAGCAGCATAGTATTAAATGTACAACCAACTGGTGGTACTTTTTCAAGCAATGTTTCAAATGGAAATGTTTTTCCTGGCAATTTTACTGAAACAGGTTTAAATTTTGTTACCTATACGATTACAGCAGCAAACCCAGCCTGTACAAACGCTGTAACTAAGCCTGTAATGGTGTTTGATAGAAAAGATAACTACAACCAAAATAATGGAAACGTATTAGATCCGTAGCAAGCCAGCAGCTTTTATAATTAGTTTACAATCAATTCATTTAATTATCTTTATCAATTTAAAAGATAATTAATCAAAAAGCTAACTATAATATTTTTTGCAATTGCCTTGTGCGTTGCCTGTTCAAAAGAACTTGAGCCAAAACTATTTCAAAAAATTGAAGCATCTAATTCTGGTGTCAATTTTATTAATCAAATTACCAATACCGAAAATTTTAATATTTTTAATTACCGTAATTTTTATAACGGCGGCGGCGTAGGCCTTGGCGATGTAAATAATGATGGCTTGGTAGATGTTTATTTTACAGCCAACCAAGGCAGCAACAAACTATACCTTAATAGGGGTAGTTTTATTTTTGAAGATGCAACAGTAAAAGCTGGCGTAGCTGTGCTAAACAAGTGGAGCACAGGGGTTAGCATGGTTGATATAAATGCAGATGGGTGGTTAGATATATATGTATGTAATGCGGGCTACCAAAAAGGGATAGATCAAAAAAACAACTTGTTCATAAATAATAAAGATGGAACGTTTACCAACCAAGCCGAAGTCTACAATTTAAACCACAACGGTTACAGCACGCATGCTGCTTTTTTTGATTATGATAAAGATGGTGATTTAGATGCTTACATACTTAACAACAGTTTTATACCAGTTAACACTTTAAACTATGCAAACAAAAGAAACTTAAAGGCAAACGATTGGCCAGTTGAAGATTTTTTAAAAGGTGGTGGCGATGTATTAATGCGAAATGATAATGGAAGTTTTGTAGATGTAACTGATGAAGCAGGTATTTACAGCAGCCTAATTGGTTTTGGCCTTGGTGTAACCGTTGGCGATGTAAATAATGATGATTGGGATGACCTTTATATTTGTAATGATTTTTTTGAACGAGACTATCTATACATCAATCAGCAAAACGGTACTTTTAAAGAAGAGTTAGAACAGCGGATAAATCATATTTCCTTATCTTCAATGGGGGCAGATATGGCTGATTTAAATAACGACGGCAGCCCCGAAATTTTTGTAACCGATATGCTACCCAATGAAGAGTATCGTTTAAAAACTACTTCATCTTACGAAAACATTGACGTGTTTAACTTAAAAAAAGAACGCGGCTTTTACTACCAATTTATGCAAAACACCTTGCAGCTAAACAACGGCGCAGGGCAATTTAAAGAGATAGCCAACAAAGCAGGCGTGCAAGCAAGCGATTGGAGTTGGGGCGCACTATTGTTTGATGCAGACAACGATGCCCTAACTGATATTTTTATATGTAATGGTATTTATAATGATGTAATTGATCAGGATTTTATTGATTTTTTCGCCAACGACATCATACAAAAAATGGTACTTAGTGGCACAAAAGAAAAGATAGATTCAATTATAAATAAATTGCCTTCTGTACCCATTTGCAATAAAATGTTTAAAAATTTAGATTCGATGTGTTTTGAAGATGTCGGCTTAGATTGGGGTTTGGATGATCAAACATTTTCAAACGGAGCAGCTTATGCCGATTTGGATAACGATGGCGATTTAGATTTGGTAATCAATAACATTAATCAACCAGCACTAATTTATAAAAACAATGCTATAAACAACTACTTTCAAATAAAACTAAAATATAAAGCTCCCAACATAAACGCTATAGGCGCAAAGGTGCAACTGTTTTTAGATGGAACAATAACGCCTGCTCAAAAAATAAATCCATATAAAGGTTTTCAAAGCTGCGTTGAAACAAAACTTACTTTTGGGTTAAGAAATTTTACAACCTTGCACATAGTTAAAATTTACTGGCCTAACGGTAAAATACAAATTTTAAAAAGGCCGGCTATAAATGAATTGATAGAAATTAGTTACAACGAAAATGATATGGAAGAACCCATGCAAACAACTAAAAAAACAAACCCTGAATTTGAAAAAATAGAAAATACCCCGTTTGAAAAACATGACGAAAATGAACACATAGATTTTTATTATGAACGCAACATTTTAGAACTGTTAAGCAAAGAAGGACCAGCTTACGCCAAGGCCGATGTAAATGCAGATGGGATGGATGATATTTTTATTGGAGGCGCAGCCAACCAAGCCAGCCAATTGTATTTAAACACCAATAAAGGTTTTGTAAAAAAAGAACAAAACATTTTACAAAAACTAAAAGCTTTTGAAGCAACGGCTGCTGCTTTTTTTGATGCCGATAACGATGGTGATCAAGACCTTTTAATAGGCAACGGCGGCAACCAACTGCCTGCTGAAAACAGAGGCTATCAAGATCAGTTGCTTTTAAACGATGGCAGCGGTAATTTTGAATTGGCTTTTGGCAACTTGCCCAAGTATGCCAACAACACCTCAGTAATTGCGCCACACGATTTTGATAACGATGGCGATACCGATGTTTTTATTGGTAGCCGCAACTATCCACAAGAGTACGGTGTGCCTCCATTTTCGTTTTTATTAGTAAATGATGGTAGTGGCAGGTTTAGTTATTACGCAAAACAAAAAACTACGTTGCCTAATTTTTCTACAGTTGGTATGGTTACCGATGCAACTTGGGCCAATGTTTATGGCAACAAAAACAAAGAATTAATTATAGTTGGAGATTGGATGGCACCTAACATTTTTACAGTTACCGATACCGCTTTTGTTGCATTAGAAACCAACTTGAAAAACAAGTTTGGCTTTTGGCGTGCTGCCGTTTCTGCCGATTTTAATAAGGATGGTTTTGATGATTTAATACTGGGCAACATTGGTAACAACTTTTCGCTTCCCTTCGATTCGGTAAACCCACTTAAACTATTTATTAACGATTTTGATGGTAACCGCTTTGTAGATAAAGTACTTACTAAAACCGTTAATGGCCAAACCGTACCTGTAATGTTAAAGCGAGAAATGGCTGATCAATTTGCTTTTATTAAAAAGAAAAATTTAAAACACAGCGAATATGCCAGGCAAAACATTTATACTTTATTTGAAAAAAAGAAATTAGAGAGTGCCATTACTAAGCAAGTAAATTATCCATACTCTATTGTGGTGTACGGTAATGCATACGGTAATTTCACTATAGAAAAACTTAGCGATAACGCTCAACTTTCGTGTATTAACAACTTTTGCATCTTACCAAATAAAACAGAAAGCTACAATACAATTTATGCAGGTGGCAACAACTTTAATTATTTGCCACAATTCAGTCGCTTAGATGCTTGCCCTTTGTTAGAAATTGGGAAAATACAAAACTGGTTTGCAGCCGACCTACCAAACATTAGGCTTACCGGGCAGCTACGCCATATTGATGTTGTACACATAAACAAAAAACCACATTTGCTAATTATTGAAAACGATGAAGTACCGCTTTTGTATGAAGTGAAATAATTTATTTTGTGTATTTTTAATCTCAAATATAACTATGAAACTTGAAGTACGTAAGTTGTTTTTAGAAATATACAATGCTAAAGATGAAATAGAATTATTAATAGTAATTAAGAAATACCCTGAAATTTTTAAAGATGAAAACTGGAAACCGCTTGGTAATACTAAAAGTAATTATGGCACAGTAAAAAATCAACAATCAAGTCCCATCGCTTCCTTAATTGAAAAAGTTACCAATTCTATTGATGCTTTGTTGACAAAACGATGTATTGAAAATAACATTGACCCTGAGTCGAATGTAGCACCAAAATCAATGAATGAAGCTATTGAGCGTTTTTACCCAAATAATAATTGGGATTTAAATTCTATTAGAAAAAAACAAGCGGAAGAAATTCAAATAATTGCAGATGGCAATGGGCCTAGAGCCAATAAGAACTTTCCGACATCCGTAATAATTTATGATAACGGAGAAGGACAACATCCACAAAATTTTGAAGGTACGTTTTTATCATTACATAAGGGAAACAAGAATAAAATTCAATTTGTGCAAGAGAAGTACAATATAGGTGGTAGCGGCTCTATTGTTTTTTGTGGTAAGAAGAGATACCAATTAATTGCATCTAAGAGATTTGATAATACCGGGCAGTTTGGCTTTACGCTTATTAGAGAACATCAAAAAAAGAAAAGCGACCAAGCCAAAGAAACGTGGTATGAATATTTAATTGTTGAAAATAAAATATTGTCATTTGATATAGATAAGTTAGATTTAGGCTTAGAAAACCGAAACTTTAAAACGGGTACTATAATTAAAATGTATTCTTATCAGTTTCCAAAAGGATATTCTGGCTTTGCTCAAGATTTAAACCAAAGTATCAACGAATTCTTATTTGACCCAGCCCTTCCTATTTTAACTAAAGATACTGAGTTAAGATATCCGAATAACAAAGTTTTGGTTACTGATTTGTATGGATTAAAAAGACGTTTGCACAAAGAAGAAAGGGAATATATATTTGAAAAATTTTCTGAAACTTATGAAGACGATTTATTTGGAGAAATGAAAGTGTCTTGCTTTGTTTTTAAATCGAAGGTAAAAGATTGGGATATAAAAAAGACCCGAGAAGAAGTAAAAAAACGATATTTTAAAAATGGGATGCACGTAATGTTTTCTATGAATGGTCAAGTTCATGGACATTATAGTACTGAATTTATTTCCAAATCTCTAAAAATGAATCTTTTAAAAAATCATTTGTTAATACCTGTGGATTGCACAGAAATGAAATATGAATTTAGGAAAGAGTTGTTTATGGCTTCAAGAGACCGGCTAAAAAATGGTGAAGAAACACAGCAATTAAGACGATATTTAGCAAAACACTTAGGTAAGAAAGGCGGCAGGTTAGATCAAATTCAAAAACTAAGAAAACAAGCCACAAACGTAGATACCTCTGCTACTACACAAGAATTGTTAAAAAATTTTACAAAAAGCTTGCCTATAAATGAAGATATAATGAAGCTTCTTGGCGATTCTTTTAAATTAGATTTAAAAAAGAGTAAGCCGAAAGAACAGAATAAAAGTAACCGCCAAAATAAAAAGGAAAAAGATCAAATTCCATTTTCCGGAAAACGCTTTCCCTCACAATTTAAAATGAATAGCACGCTTAGTGGAGATACGGATGCCCTAAAAATACCATTGAACGGAGAAAAAAATATACAGTTTAATACAGATTGTGACGATGATTATTTTGACAGAACTGAAGAACCTGGTGAGCTTAAAATTGGTATTTTATCTATAAAAAATAATGAAGCCGAAGGTGGAAATGATATTGGAGAGCCAAAAGACATATCTGAATTGTTTAATGTAAACAAAAGTAGCCCCAATAAAGGAAAGATCAAGTTATCCTTAAATCCGAAAAACGACTTAAAGGTTGGAGATGCTGTTAAGGTTAAAGTTTCATTAACTGCGCCAGGAGAGGAGTTCAATGAAATTTTTTGGGTGAAAGTGGAAGAAAGCAAAAAACACAAAATTGATAAGCCTAAAAAAGATGCAGATAACGAGCCACTTGGTTTACCACAATTAATTTTTACCTATCAAAAAAGTGAACAACTACCAGAAGACTCGGTGAGTTGGAATGATGTTGAAAATTCTACTGGTTTAGAATTGAAGCATAAAACGGTAATGGTTTCAGAAGTTGAAGGAGATACTTTAAAAAAAATATTTGTGAATATGGATAGCAACGTATTGCTCAATTTTAGAGGAAAGCAAAAGAATCCTAATGAGGAACAATTGGAAGTTAGCAACAGAAAGTACTATACTGCTGTTTACTTTCATACACTCTTTTTGTACACCATTACTAAAAACAGGGGCTACCAAATAAAACAAGTAGATAAAGATAAACCTGAATTAGAAGATGTTGATTTAGGAACTTATCTAAAAGATTTGTTTGACCATTATTATGCAACTTTTATTCTCAGTTTTGGAGGAATGGAAGAGATATTGCAGGGTTTGGGAGATTAGATTTTTTGTGTCATAAACACTTTAGTTGTGGATTTTAAGAAAACATAGGTTGTTGTTGCCTATTGTCTTTCACGAAGAACACATTTACAATTTGCCTATCATCATCAACACCATAGTAAATTGATGTGAGCTTTGCGACCAATGCTCTTCTCACATTTCCTATTTCAGAAATTTTGGGGAAAGTATTGGGGTTGGTTGAAATTAAATGTACGGTTTCATCAAACTTAATAACAAATTTTTGTGCAGCTTTAAATGAAAAATTTGATTCTATGTAATAAATAATATTCTCGAAGCCACTTATAGCCTCGTCTGAAAATTCAACCTTGTAAATACTTTTCATAAGGTTTTATCACTTCATCATAAGGTTTTGTTTGCCCGTTTTTAACTTGGCTCATACCTTTTTGAATAGATGCTAAATCTGAAGAAGATAATTTTTCACTATTCTTTTTAAGTGCGTTCAATTGCTCAATTAAAGTAACGTCATCCATTTCTTCAATCCATTTAATCAGGTTTTCTTTTTTTTCTTGAATATCTGTTGTCATGCTATCTACAAAAATAGGTTATTTTAGGAATATTGATAAGGAGGATTTAAATCAATTTTATTACTGTCTATTAAACCGACCAATTTCCTTATAGTATATTTTTCAAATTTGTAATCCATAATTTATTTGACTTCACACAAAACAAGCCGTACAACCCAAATCTTCCCCATCATCCAAAATATCCATCAAAAATGGAGATTTCACAGATTGCTTTCGCTTTTGCTCTTTTTTTAAATATTCTTCTTTAATTACTTTCATCCGGTTGGGCTGTATTAAATCGTGCAAACTTTCGTGCTGATTCCAGGTAAAACCTTCTTTGTCGTTTTCATAGGTACACGCTTTGGCAAACAAATCGGGGTGTTGCTCATACAACCAAATCCATTCTATTTTTTGCTGGAAAAAACAAAAATAACATCCCGAACGGCTTCGGGCATATTCGCCTTCTTCCGCTCCAATTTTGTACTTTACTTTATTGTAGTAGGCAGGCACTCCAACTCCGCTTTCTTCCAAAATTTTAAACACATCTTCTTTTACAATAACATCCTCGTTATCTAATAATGGAAAATCATCTTCAAAAGTTAAAGGCACTTCAAACTGTTTTAACACGGCAAAAACAGCGTGGTTAAATAAAGGCGTATCTTTATTCAAGAGCTCATTAACGATATATTTTAGATTTTTCTCAGTTTCAATTGGGGTATTGATAAGCCAAACAAAATGATCAAGTCGTTTACCTTGAAAATGATCTTCATAATACGCTGTTAAAACAGCTTTCCCTTTTTCGCTAAAGGCTTTCTTTAAAACATCAAGGCTCCAAATGTTTTTTCTAAAAGGAAAAATACTTTGAATGTTGCTTTTTGTAGAGATATAACCCTCTCTTTCTTCATCGCCTCTAATGCCTACATAGGATACACATAAATCATCACCAACAAAATTTTCAAAAGGCTCCAATTTCATTTTTTTGGTACACCACCGCGCCATTGAAGATGGCAAATAGCCTCTGTACATTTTAAAAAAATGGTCGAATGGGTCTTGGTCGCTACCAATCGCATCTTTTGCTATAATTTGTTTAATGGATTTGCCCAAATAGCTGTTTAAATTATCAATCAATTGATAGGTTTCGTCTAATTCTTTGCCGGTGTCGCAACAGTAATATTCTACCTCTAATTGAGGATATTTGTTGCGCATATAAATAGCAAGGGCTGCGCTGTCTTTGCCGCCTGAAATGCCTAATAAATGTCTAATTTTATTTTTCATTAAGCACCTAATTTATTGCTATTTAAAATATGTAAACTCATCTATTTTTATTTGAAAATTTATGTATTATTTAAAGTTGTTACCTTCATCATAACAATATCTTTCAATGCCTCTGCTAATGTTTTTAAAAAGTATATGTAGTCTATGACATTTTCAATAGAAGGCCAAGTAAAAGAACTATCAGAAGGATGGGCAATTTCATTTCTAAATCGCATTAACTTATCCAAAAGCTGAGTAGCTTCCCTTTTTGCATCTTTATCTGCTTCTGTTGAAAAATGGGTTTTAAGTTTTGCTTGTTTACTTACTTCTTCCCAAATTTTTTCAATACCAACAATTTTAAATAGCTCTGATACGGTTGTTGATCTTAAATTACCTTCTGTTATACTGATGCATTTATGATTAATATTACTGAAATCATTTTCGTTGATATTTTTTGATAGGTTATTGATAAATTTATTTCGATTAGTTTCGTCAAAGCCAAATTTAGATGGATTTTGGACAACAATTGCAGTATTTTTTACAATTGTTTCTTTAAATTTTTGTGGAAAATTTGTAAAACTATTGTGTTTAGATGCTAATCTTATTGAATATTCTTCAATAAGTGATTTAATGAAATTTTCGTATCGACCACAAATGTATAGTATTAATGTTCCAGGAATTTTGCTGAAACCAAATTTACTTTTTTTAAGAGAATCTTGAAAAAGTACTGCTTTTTTTAAGAAGTCGTCACGGTCATTTATATTTTCTAATATATTTTGTTCTGAAAAATTCTCCATATCTTTCATACATGCTAATGAATGTTCGATATCTTCCAAATCTGCTAAAAACTGTATGTATATTTCATCAATCAATTTGAAAATATTTTGATCATTGAAGTTACTCTAAATTTAATGTTTTCTATTGAGTTGCCCTTGGTAATTATTTTATCATAGTTTTCATTATCTGCTAAAAGAACTTGAAGTTTTTCAATTATTACCTCTTTTGAATTAAGGTTGTCTTCATTAGAATTCCAGTATGCAACAACAAAACTATCGTATAAGTTTCTTGCTCTTTTTGGTGGTGATAAAGTTGGATTTTTAATTCCTTGCCCTTCAAATATCGATACAATAAATTCCATTGCCTTTTCAAACTTAAATTTAAATTTCTCTAAAAGAGATTCATCAATGTTTTGGTACATTTTCATTGTTGAATCCAATATATTTTTCATTGAACCCGTTAAGCCATTTTCGAAAACTTCATTTATTCCAAAAACTCTTAATACTAATTCACAATCCGACATAGTTTTGAATAACGGATTATTTGGCAGCATTTTTATTAATTTATTATAATCAGTTTGCCCTTTAATTGGATTTGGAATATTCCATAATTGGCGAAAAATTGAGTTTTGGGATAAATCAATTAATAAGTCATTAAATTTGCCAGAAAATATGGCATTCCTAAGCTCTTGTGCATTAAGCTTTACCCCTCCCGTATTTAATCTATTAAATAATATCATTCTTAAATCAACCTCATCAAATCCCTTTGATTCAGTTAGCAATACTGTTGCAGAAATTGACCTTCTTTGAAGTAACCTTTTTTCATCAGTTGTAAAGTCTTTAAAAAATTTTCCATTAAAATTAATATACTCTAAATTTTTCAACTTAAATTTATCTTGAAAAAAATCTTTAATTGCTTCTAATCTTTGTCTTCCATCTACAACTTCATAAATGTGATACTCCCGTTCATAAAGATAAATTGGTGGGATCGGAATATTTAATAAGAGCGATTCAATCAATAATGACTTCTGTTTTTTGGTCCATCTTGATCTTCTTTGATAAGCAGGTCCTAAGAAAATATTCTTATCAATACTATTTACTAAATATTCAAGGTCGTAATCCTTATTATTTCTTATGACTCTTAATTGTTTTTCTTTAATATCAGAAGTTAGTATTGTTTCAGAGAACTCATCCTCCTTTTGCCATTCAGCAATATTATCTTCAAAAATTTCATTTTCTTCATTCATTGGTTCTTATTTTTCATGAATACGTTCTTGCAATAATTGACTCAAAACATCCACCGCCAAAGCCTTATTCTCCGGCAGCAACTTTTCTATTTCCTTTACTAACTTTTTAGTCTTAGAATTAGCCTTCTTATCCAAACGAATTACCTGCGATTTCATTCCCTTTGCATCCGTAAAATCTAATTTAACAATATTTTCCGATTCATCCTTTTGATGTGCATTGGATATCGCCAATAAATTATCTAATTCAATGCTATAAGTTTTTAAGGTTTCGTACAACAGGGCTTCTTCTTTGTCGCTTATGCTGTCCAAATTTTTCTTTAAAATAGCCTGCGCTATAGATTGCAACCAAGGCTCGCGCTCCTCTAAAGGAGAGTTTATTCTATTGATAAAAGATTGCAAATGGTTGGGTATTAAATAGGGTTTGATATTCATCCACCTATCTATCAAAATGTTTTTATAGTTTTTAAAGGAAGTTTTTTTGAGTATGATTTCTTCTAATAAAAATTGTTCTACTCTGTCAATCAATGAGGGATAAGCCTCTTTCATCTCATCAATGGCAGCTTGTAAATTGCTAATAAAGTGCTCCAGGTTTTTTTGAGATTTTGCCACCGAACTTAAAGAAACACCCAAGGCATTTGGGAAATCTTCAAAGAATAATTTTTCTGGGTCCTTTGCCTGAATAATCGCATTTCTTACCGCAATAGTTGAAGCACTCAACTGTTTGGTTTGCTGCACATAAGCACTTAAATTTTTATAAAATACTAAAAACGGTTTGATGCTTTCTATAAATCCCTGATTGCTTAAATTTTCGGTTGCCGACAACTCCAAAAGCTTTCGGTATTTATTATATAAATTTAATCTTACGCCTTTAATATCAAATGCCTTTATTTTAAAATCTTCGGGGTTTCTTGTTAGTCTGTTTAAAATCGGCTCGTTCCAAATGGGGATATAACTTTCCTCCGAATATAAGGCAAATTGTTCCCGATTAATATACAGAAAAATGGGTGTCCATAAATCAATTAAACCACCTTTTAGTTTATAAGGCTTTGAGGTGATAATTTCATTCAGTTTAGAAATATCAATAGGTTCTTTCGTACTACTTTTTATAAATCGAATACCTTCTTCCCATATTTTTTTAAAGGTTGATTTTTTAGATGGGGCATTTAACTCCCATTGCAAAAGGGCTTTATTAAAGGAGTGCATTCCATTTTCCTTTAGTAATGAAATATAAATTGTTTTTTGAGGAGGAAATCTATGCTCATCGAAACCCAAATTTTCCAAGCCTTCATTTTCTACAATAGCAGTAAATAATTCCTTTCTTGCTGAATGTCCGCTACCCGAAATTTTGTGTTTATTAATAATTTCATTTTTGTAAACCGGTGCTTTATAATAAACCGCATTGCAAATTTCAGATAGGCGTTTGTTTAAATCACGTTGTCGTTTAATCGTAATTTTTTCGCCTTTGTAAATCCAAATCACCTCTTTGCTAAACAGTCCGTCAAACACATAATGGTTTAATAAATTGACCTGCCCTTCTTTTATTTGTTCTAATTCTTTCAAGGCTTTTTTGTCCGACCGGTGTTCATCAATTACTTGTTGCGTTTTTTCTAAATCGAACAAAGTGTTTTTTATTTGCTCTTGCGATTTAAATAAAACGTAAATTGTTGTGTCATTTTCTGCTGTATTTTTTTTTAGGTTAGAAATTCGCTCTTTACCAAAAACAAGATTGATGTAACCGTCTATTGCTCCTTCGGGTTTTTTATTAATCGCTTCATTTGAAATGATGTATTCAAAATATCTCGGGGTTCCGGTTTTTAAAGCATGCGCTCTTGCCAAAGGCGCCGGAAAGTCGAAATATTTCTTAAGAGTGTTTTCAATATTTTCAATACGTTCAATTTTGTTGGCAGCTTCAATAATTTCTAATTCTATATCTATGTCAGACCCTTCTTTTAAAACATAAGTATCTCTTTCTTTTAAAAAGCCAACTATTTTTATTTTGGTAAGATGTGCTATCGTCTCTTTTAAAGTCTTTTCATTTTTAAAATAGTTGATAAAGAAAGTGTCATTAATTTTATAAGATGATTTTGAGAAAATGTTTATCAGACCTAAGGTTTTAATCAAGCGAATAGCAAGTGATATATTTAAAGATTCCATCACCTCTATCCGTTCAATGCTCATCTTTATTTTAGACCATTTATTATAATCAGGATTATTTTTAGAAGATAAAAAACTGTAGAAGTGATACAGCAAATAATCATAAACTTCGGGTAGTTGATAAGCTGTTTTTTCTTTCCAATTGCGGATGGCTAACTCATCATTCGATTCTAAAAATGAAAACAAACTCCTTTCATTTTGACCATAGCGTTGCATAGCAGAAGTGAGCACAAAAGCAGCTATAGTTTCTAACGGAAACAATTGTTTTTCTAATTGAGACAACTCTTTTTTATCACCATTAAATAAATGATGTTTGAGTATTAATGGTGCTGTACTATTGGCTAATTTCTTTTTAACCTTGTTGTCTAATTTGTGGGCAGCGAAGTAAAGTAATTGTTCTATTGGTTCATTAAAAGCAATTTCTTTTAGCCTGCCTTTTACTTTTGTCCACTCGTTACGTTGCAAAGCATTTAAGCCATAAGCATAACTATCAAAGCCTTGATGAAGTGTAGAAATAAATAAGATATTACGATTAGGCTTATTAATAAACTCTACAAATTGTTGAATAAAATACAGTTCTTCTTTCGGATTATTGGCAGATGCATGTTCCAAAAACTTTCCAAACTCATCTACCATAAAAACCAATAAACCTTGTTTGCCTAAGGACTCAAAATCCTGGTAAATTTTATCAAAAAGAATACTACTTTTAGTGGATAGTTTTAAGTTATACCGCTCTAAAAAAAAGCCTTTTAATGATTGTGGTTCACCAATAATGTTTTCAATTCTAACTTTTCTAAATCCGTTAAAAAAACCAGACTTAAAATAATTTTTATTTCCATTTATTTCTTTAGCCAAAGCCCAAAGAAAGGTAGATTTACCCGTACCATAAGAACCAACCAAATTAAAAGCATGAATACCAGATTGATAATCTTCAAAAATACTATTAGCAATACCTTTTGTATTTGCGGTGGCAATAAAGTTCAAATCAATATCCACATCGCGAATTATATTAACGGATGGCGCAAACTTAACTTTCATAGTATTTCTTTAGAATGTTAAAAGGTTTGATATTTTTTTGTTTGATTTGAAAAATTTTAATTCCCGCAGTAACCGTAAACGTAGCTTTAACTATTTTTGCATCTACAATTTCTTCCAGCTTTTTGTATAAGCCATCTCTGTTTAAAGCAAAAATATTACCTACACTATTTTCATTCATCAACATATCTTCAAAGTTTATAGATTGTGTACCCGGATTACTATCCAAAATACAATATAACAGAATAGCAGGCGGCAAATTTTTTCTTTCCGATAGCTTAATAGTAAAATACTGATTGGCATCAGCAGCCCTTTTGGGTACTCTTTCTAATATTTTTAAATCAGCTAATAAGCTGTTGGTATTTTCCTCAATTTCATTTGATTTCTTATGTAAAAAAGTTCTTTCAAAAGCCTGGAAATCTCTATTAATTGTATTGTCACTACTTTGTTGAAATTCTTGTTTTGCAAATTTATTAAACTGAGTTTGACTAAACTCAGGATACAATTTCCTAAGCCGGTTAAATATTATATTTGGTGCAGCCGCATATCCTGTTGAAACCAATAAGTAATGCAATAGCCACAAAGTTCCCTCATCTTCCAAATAAGGGTCCCAACCATCATCTGCAAACAATCGTGTTGCAATTTCTGTAACTCCGTTTTGGCCATTTAAAGCATTAAAAGCATTCATCCAAAATCGAATGGAAGCGACCATATTTTTACCAACTCCCAACTTCACCACCGAATGTGCATCATTAAAGTTGCCGCCTTTATTTTTAAAATCAAAACCCTTTTTTAACCAAAGCGGTTTGCAATGAAAGGATTCATGACCAGAGAATTTATATTTATTCATAAATGAATTTTCTTAAACTTCATTGTATGCAAAATAAGTTTAAAAAATGAAAAATTTACTATAAATGTATTCACATGTTACTCTTAATATTTTCTGTAATATTTAAAAAACATAATGCTATTTCAATTTATGCAATACAAAAATGACATTTATAAAGACCAAAATTGTATTTTTACTACGCCATATTGATGTTGTACACATAAACAAAAAACCACATTTGCTAATTATTGAAAACGATGAAGTACCGCTTTTATATGAAATGCGTTTGTAAGGCAAATTGTAACTATTCAGAAGTCAGACTATTACATTGTCAGATGTTAGACATCAGACACAATTAATGCGAAAAAGAGCACTTTTGACCTCACTCAAACGAATTTATCTGACGTCTGAGAGCGAAGCGGTCTGACTTCTGACCTCTACTGAATAGTTACGGCAAATTAATAAATACACTAACCTATTTGCAAATACGGAACTCTGCATCTTGTGAGCCATTCACAAATCCGTTTATTTCAATAGATTCCTCTGCTTGAAAAACGCCGTATATTAAATTATTAGGTGTGGTCAGATATTCAGGACAACTATTACTGCAATTTAAGTTGCCAGCACTTGAGGCTAATAATGGAATGTTAACCACAAAAGCTGAGATTTCACCTGCCACATCACTCAGAATTGCGAAATAAGTTCCGGGCTGTAGACCAGTAATTTCGTGCACCGTATTATTATTTGTTTCTAAATGAACAATATTGCCAGATAAGTTTAACCACTTATGAGTATATGGCGGTGTACCGTTAACCAATATTTCAACTTCAGTTGCACCTGAATTACTAAAGCATAAAGAAGGAATTATTGTTGTTGAAAGAGACAAGCTTTCTGAAACTTCCATAGCAGGAATAGTAATTGAAGCAATATCGTGGTCATCTTCATCTTCACTTTGCTGTTTAAATGGACCCCTCTGGTCAATCACATTATCTATAATTACATTATTATTTAATAACTCGTTATTTACGTTGTCTGGTTGTGAATCAATATCACGTATACGTCTGTCAAAAATGTTACCCTTGTTATCAATTAGATCAACAGCAAAAGAATAACTAATTTCAGCATAGCTGTTTATTGTTTGTTCTTCAAAACCACTATTAATTGTAAAAGTAATGGGTATGCTTATTGAGTCTCCCGGGGCTAATTCATCTGTAATAATTTTAATTGCCGTAGAATCCTCAACATTCCAATCAAGATCGTTTAAAGTTAAACCATCAGGTATGTAATTGGTTATTTTAATATTAGTATTTGTAAAATTTCCCTGATTGTAAACTGTGGTTAAAAAAACAACTGTAGAGGTAAGTGAATTTAATGTGTCAACAGTATATCTTAGCGCAAGATCGTTAAATGCTGTAAAACAATCAAAGGCTTCAAAATTAACATTAGCACCTGTTGGGTCGGGGGCAGGTAATAATGAAGTTATATTATAAATCAAATCAATTTCAGTAAAGGCATTTTGAATGCCAGTCATATTGCCACCGCCAGAAGTTACATAAAGAACCCCTGTACTACTAAATCCCATGCCGGTTTCAGCAGTTTCTTCATTGTGAAAAACTTCTTCTTCAAGAGAACCATCAGAGGAGTTAATTATAGTAATTAATGGGCTATAAATTGAGCTGTCATGGTGTTGTGAAGCAAATATATCCCCAGTATAAGGATTGTATGCTATGTCATCAACATCAAGCGCAATGCCGCCATTAAAGATACAAGTATCTAAAACCGTTTTATTTTGTTTTTTATGCATTTCCATATCTATCGAGCCACCACCTAACTTGGTAGGTCCAAATATTGATTCTTGAATTACTGCATAATCTACCTGGTAGCCGCTATTATCTATCATTGCTCCGGGTATAAATTTACCCGTTGAAATGTCAATTTTAAAAAGCAAATCGTTTGTATTTGGAGTAGGCTTGCAAACATCACCACTATTAATGTAATGGACGGCGTATAAAAACATATTAACAGGATCATAAGTTAAACCTTTTATACTATTTAATTCTACCGGCCCATAATCTCCATTAGCTATGCCCGCCCCATAACCAATATTGTCAGCATTAATTGGTGTAAATAAAGTTGGGGTTTCATTGTTAGGATCAATTATACCTAAAACATCTGTGCCTGCATCATAGGCATAAATAATATCGTTTACAGGGTCTGTTGCAATAGCTTTTATATCATCACCTATCGGGTCAATTTCTCCTATATTAGTCCAGCTTTGGCTTATCGGATCAAATTCAAACAATATGTTTGGCCCCAAATTATTTTCCGCCACAGTATAGCACGGGGATGATTCAAAAATTTTGTAATTTTTAGTATGCTCGTAAATCTGAGCTTGTAAAGATATTAAGATAAAAATAGTAGTACAAAGGGAAATTAATTTTTTCATTGTTGGATATATTTATAATTTTAAATATTATTTTACTTTAAAAACTAAGTTATAAGTTTTTACTGAAACCAAAGCATGATATTTTCAATTTATGCAATACAGAAATGACATTTATAAAAACCAATATTGTATTTTTACTACGCCATATTGATGTTGTACACATAAACAAAAAACCACATTTGCTAATTATTGAAAACGATGAAGTACCGCTTTTATATGAAATGCGTTTGTAAGGCAAATTGTAACTATTCAGAAGTCAGACTATTACATTGTCAGATGTTAGACATCAGACACAATTAATGCGAAAAAGAGCACTTTTGACCTCACTCAAACGAATTTATCTGACGTCTGAGAGCGAAGCGGTCTGACTTCTGACCTCTACTGAATAGTTACGGCAAATTAATAAATACACTAACCTATTTGCAAATACGGAACTCTGCATCTTGTGAGCCATTCACAAATCCGTTTATTTCAATAGATTCCTCTGCTTGAAAAACGCCGTATATTAAATTATTAGGTGTGGTCAGATATTCAGGACAACTATTACTGCAATTTAAGTTGCCAGCACTTGAGGCTAATAATGGAATGTTAACCACAAAAGCTGAGATTTCACCTGCCACATCACTCAGAATTGCGAAATAAGTTCCGGGCTGTAGACCAGTAATTTCGTGCACCGTATTATTATTTGTTTCTAAATGAACAATATTGCCAGATAAGTTTAACCACTTATGAGTATATGGCGGTGTACCGTTAACCAATATTTCAACTTCAGTTGCACCTGAATTACTAAAGCATAAAGAAGGAATTATTGTTGTTGAAAGAGACAAGCTTTCTGAAACTTCCATAGCAGGAATAGTAATTGAAGCAATATCGTGGTCATCTTCATCTTCACTTTGCTGTTTAAATGGACCCCTCTGGTCAATCACATTATCTATAATTACATTATTATTTAATAACTCGTTATTTACGTTGTCTGGTTGTGAATCAATATCACGTATACGTCTGTCAAAAATGTTACCCTTGTTATCAATTAGATCAACAGCAAAAGAATAACTAATTTCAGCATAGCTGTTTATTGTTTGTTCTTCAAAACCACTATTAATTGTAAAAGTAATGGGTATGCTTATTGAGTCTCCCGGGGCTAATTCATCTGTAATAATTTTAATTGCCGTAGAATCCTCAACATTCCAATCAAGATCGTTTAAAGTTAAACCATCAGGTATGTAATTGGTTATTTTAATATTAGTATTTGTAAAATTTCCCTGATTGTAAACTGTGGTTAAAAAAACAACTGTAGAGGTAAGTGAATTTAATGTGTCAACAGTATATCTTAGCGCAAGATCGTTAAATGCTGTAAAACAATCAAAGGCTTCAAAATTAACATTAGCACCTGTTGGGTCGGGGGCAGGTAATAATGAAGTTATATTATAAATCAAATCAATTTCAGTAAAGGCATTTTGAATGCCAGTCATATTGCCACCGCCAGAAGTTACATAAAGAACCCCTGTACTACTAAATCCCATGCCGGTTTCAGCAGTTTCTTCATTGTGAAAAACTTCTTCTTCAAGAGAACCATCAGAGGAGTTAATTATAGTAATTAATGGGCTATAAATTGAGCTGTCATGGTGTTGTGAAGCAAATATATCCCCAGTATAAGGATTGTATGCTATGTCATCAACATCAAGCGCAATGCCGCCATTAAAGATACAAGTATCTAAAACCGTTTTATTTTGTTTTTTATGCATTTCCATATCTATCGAGCCACCACCTAACTTGGTAGGTCCAAATATTGATTCTTGAATTACTGCATAATCTACCTGGTAGCCGCTATTATCTATCATTGCTCCGGGTATAAATTTACCCGTTGAAATGTCAATTTTAAAAAGCAAATCGTTTGTATTTGGAGTAGGCTTGCAAACATCACCACTATTAATGTAATGGACGGCGTATAAAAACATATTAACAGGATCATAAGTTAAACCTTTTATACTATTTAATTCTACCGGCCCATAATCTCCATTAGCTATGCCCGCCCCATAACCAATATTGTCAGCATTAATTGGTGTAAATAAAGTTGGGGTTTCATTGTTAGGATCAATTATACCTAAAACATCTGTGCCTGCATCATAGGCATAAATAATATCGTTTACAGGGTCTGTTGCAATAGCTTTAATATCATCACCTATTGGGTCAATTTCTCCAATATTAGTCCAGCTTTGGCTTATCGGATCAAATTCAAACAATATGTTTGGCCCCAAATTATTTTCTGCCACGGTATAGCACGGAGATGATTCAAAAATTTTGTAATTTTTAGTATGCTCGTAAGTCTGAGCTTGTAAAGATATTAAGATAAAAATAGTAGCACAAAGGGAAATTAATTTTTTCATTGTTGGATATATTTATAATTTTAAAAATTATTTTACTTTAAAAACTAAGTTACAATTTTTATTGAAACCAAAGGATAATATTTTCAATTTATGTAATACAGAAATGACATTTATAAAGACCAAAATTGTATTTTTGAGCGTAAAATGAAATTACCATTTAAACTAACAATAGCTATTTTTACGTTTACTGGCTTGTATGCTTGCAAACCAACTAACCCAAACTACAATGCAGATGCTGCTAATCCGCTTTACTTTAGCCAATCGCTAAACAACTTAACCGATGTTATTGTGCACGATATTTTTTCGCCGCCAGTTGCCAGCCGTATATATGCCTACCCTTGTATTGCAGCTTACGAGGCTTTGTTGCCTGCACATCCCAAACAAAAAAGTTTTGCTGGCCAGTTAAATGATTTACAAACAATAGCTAAACCAGAAGAAAGTAAAAACTATTGTTACCCATTGGCAAGCTTAGTGGCATTTCAGCAAGTAGCCAAACAATTAATTTTTAGTGAAGATAAAATGTTAAGCTACGAAACTCAGCTATTTAAAAATTTAGATACTATTGGTATTCCCCAAAAAGTAAAAACACAATCAATAAAATATGGTGAAGCAGTTGCCAAGCATATTTTAAAATGGGCTGCAGCAGATAATTATAGTGAAACCCGTTCTGCTCCAAAATTTTCAATAACAAATAAAAAAGGAAAATGGCAACCAACTCCGCCAGCTTATATGGAAGGCATTGAACCCAGTTGGAATAAAATTAGACCAATGGTATTGAATAATGCAGACCAGTTTCCACCACCACCACCTTCGCCATTTAGTTTAGAAAAGCAAAGCGATTTTTATAAAGAAACCTTAGAAGTATATGAAGCAGTAAAAACGGCTAAACAAGAAGAAGAAGACATTGCCCGCTTTTGGGATTGCAACCCTTATGTTATGAACCAAACCGGGCACGTAATGTTTGCCACAAAAAAAATTACACCTGGCGGCCATTGGATGGGCATTACCAATATAACCTGCCAAACTGCAAATGCCAATTTAATGAAAACTATTGAAGCGCATGCTTTAGTAGCTATTGCTTTGTTTGATGCTTTTATTAGTTGCTGGGATGAGAAATATCGTAGTCAACTTATTAGACCCGAAACCGTAATTAATGAACACATAGATGCCGAGTGGACACCTATTTTACAAACGCCACCTTTTCCTGAATATACTAGTGGGCATAGCGTAATTTCAACAGCAGCAGCTATAACCCTTACCAATTTGTTTGGTGATAACTTTGCCTTTACAGATGATGTGGAAGTAAAATATGGTTTACCCAAACGCAGCTTTACCTCATTTAAACAAGCGAGCAACGAAGCCGCCATTAGCCGTTTGTACGGCGGCATACACTACATGCCAGCAATAACTTATGGTGTGGAACAAGGTGAAAAAGTTGGTGCGTTTGTTAATGAAAAGATAAAATTATTCAAGTGAAATAATCTTTAATTACAATCATTAACCTTACCAGAACCGGAAATATTAGAGCTTATTGTTGGGTTGCCTTTAAAGCACAAATCACCAGAGCCAGAAATTTTAATATCCAACAAATTGGTTGCGGTAACCTCACAATTACCCGAGCCTAAAATTTTAATTGTACTGCTTTTTGTAGTTAAGTTGAAGTAGTTAATATCACCACTACCATCAATGTCAATACTACTATTTATGGAATTACCCGAAAGGCTTACATTGCCCGAACCCAAAATTTGAGTGCCAATTTTTTCAATATTATCTCCTAACTGAAGATCCATATTACCAGTTCCTTCAATGTTTAATGCTAGAATGTCAATGTTTTTAAATATACCATCAGTTGAAATATCTGCACTACCAGTAACACTAATGCGCTGTAAGTTAGGTATGGTAGCTTCAATTGTTAAATCTTTTTTTCGCCAATTGGCAATACATTTTTTAATGCCTACATCCCAGGTACCTTCTTCAATTTTCGAATCCTCTAACAAAGCTTCAATAACATTCGGGTGGCCGGTTATTTTTATTTCCTGACTTTCGCCTTCTTTTATTATTAACTCAAAAGCGCCAAAAATTTCGAATGCGTCAATCTCATCCAACTCAACAGTTTGGGTTTCAATTGTTCCTTCTGGTCTAATGCAATCTGTAAATAAATCGCAAGAAGAATAAATACATAGTAAAGTAGCGCAGCAAATAAAACAAATTAGTTGTTTCATGTTTTGTAATTGTTTAGTTAAAATAAAACTGGTTGTTTCCTTGTTTTAGTACAAGCAAAAATTTGACTTCGCTTGTTTTTGAAAGTTTAAGCTCATCATCATCTTAAAAAAAATATAAAATTTATTGCTAAAATGTTTAATACAATTTTTTAGTTTACTGCTATACTTTTTAATCGTAAGCTCTACTATACTTGTGGTAAGTGTTGCCTAGTTTAAACCTAAGGCGAGTTAGTTATATGGTAATTATACTGGCAGGCGTACTGTAAAACAAACGCCGCCAAGTTCGCAGTCTTCAATCCAAATAGTGCCATAGTGTAACTCAACAATTTTTTTACAAATAGCCAAGCCAATGCCAGAGCCTTCGTAATCTGTTTTGTTATGTAAGCGTTTAAATATACGGAAAACGCTGTCTCTGTTTTTTGGTGCAATACCAATACCGTTGTCTTTAATATTTATGATATGATATTGTTGGCAGGTAAAGGTTTCAATTTGTATTATGGGGCTTTTATTTTTGTTGCTAAATTTAAGCGCGTTGCTAAATAAATTTAAAAATAGTTGTCTTAAATAGCCAAGATCTCCTTTAATGGTTTTGATTTTGTCATCAAAAATTATGGTAGCTTTTTTTGAGCTAATACAGTTTTGCTTTAATGTTTTTACCTCTTCAAAAAGATTGTGTAAATTTATTTCTTGTGGTTTAATATTTTTTTGATTAATGCTACCTAAGGCTTGAAGGTCATCAATTAGTTGACTCATTGTATCAATATTGGTAGTTATGAAATCAACAATTTCTTTTGAGCCACTTTTATTGTCTTTTAATTGGCTGCTTAATAATTGTGAAAATCCTTTAATTGAACTTAGTGGAGATTTTAATTCGTGAGCAGCTAACTGGGCATAGCTACTTAGTTTTGTGTTACTTTCTATGTACGCTTTTAATTGCTCGTTTTGCTTTGTCATTAAAGCACTTTGTTCATTAATTTGAAGCGAAGCTTTTTTTAACGAGTGCTCGTAGCGAATTAAGTTTTTAACAAAAAAATGACAGAGCAAAAAGCACAGGAAATTGAAAACTAAAAGATTAATTATTTCTGAAATGCTTTGCAATGAAAGCCCATTGATATTGTCGCCCGACATGTAGTATACCATTATCACTTGACAAAGAATAAAAAAAGTGAGATAAAGGGCCTTGGTTTTAAATGAATTGAAAAAAGCAAAGGTATAAACTATAGCAGTAGGAAAAAACATCATTATAACAATGTATGATTTACCTTTAATAACTATCATATATAAATAAAGTGAACAAACTCCAAGTATCATTAAGTGATGAGCAATATTTTCGCGTTTGGCAAATAAAAAAAACAAAACAACAACACATAATAACAATGCCCCAGCCGACATACATATTTCTGATAGAACTGGCTTGGCTAAATGCGGTAAAAAAGATAGTAAAGAACCGAAAGTACAAACCCATAAAACAGACTTGAATAAGGTGTTAAGTTCTATACTTTGCGGGATGTTTGTTGATTTAGTTTGTTTAAACATTTAAAATAAAACTTGTGTTAACAGAAAATGTAAGCGCAGTACAATTCATTTATGCAAATAACGAACCAAAATATACAGAATAATAACTTTTACTTATTTTTACATAAAATCTCTGCTCAAATAATAATTGGATTTTTGATAGACATTATTTATAATAACAATATTATGAAAACAAATATTTCAAAACTACAAACAATTTTAAATACTTATAAAATTAAAAATCCAACAAATCATCAATAGTATTGGTAGTAACTGAGTGATAATTAGGTCGTGCTTTGGTATAAATTTTTAACGCCTCTTCTTTTCTTCCAGCCTTTTTAAAAGCTTTGTAAATGGTGGAAACATACCACCGACGGCCTACCGTTGTTAAAAAATTTTCAATGCGTTTATCAATTTCATTATTGTGGTAGTTATTACTAACTGCTTTTTCAAACCAAACCATTGCTATGTATGAATTGCTTGAGTTAGTTAAATCAAAAGTATCATCTAACAAACTTAATTGTTTAACGCTAATATTGGCAGGTAAGTTTTTTACGAAATGTACCCATTCTTGAGTTGTCCAGTTTGTGGTTAAAGCAGCATCGGCAGTATTGGTTTTTAAAATTTGTTTTAAGGTTTGTTCTACCTTGTCAAATTTATTAGAAGTAATAATAGCTTGATTAGCAGGTAAACCAGGTTGGTAAATCCATTCTTCGGTATTAAAGTCAACGTTATATTTATCTAATAAATTTTCATTTAAATATACAATAAAACGTTCTGTACTCATAGTTGAAAAGGCGTGGCTTTCGAAATAGGTTTTTAAAAAAGCATCAAATTTTTCGCGACCAACTTGTTCTTCAATAGTTCTTAAAAACAGATAACCTTTGTCATATGGAATGCTGGTCATCCCATCATCTGGGTTGCGGCCTTTTAAGTTATGTTTTAGTTTTGTTTCATCGGGCGTATTTTTAAATCCTTCAATTTCATCGCTTAGTTGTTGCCTTGCAATATGAGCTAACATGTTGGCTCTGTCTTTTCCATATAAGGCTTCCATTATGCGCATTTCAAAATAAACGGTAAAGCCTTCGTTTAGCCAAAAATCATCCCAAGTGGCATTGGTTACTAAGTTGCCCGACCAAGAGTGTGCCAACTCGTGCGCCACTATAGAAGTTAAACTTTTATCGCCTGCAATAACCGTTGGTGTAGCAAAAGTTAGGCGTGGGTTTTCCATACCACCAAAAGGAAAACTCGGTGGCAATACAATTACATCAAATTGTTCCCAGGCATATTTTCCATACAAATTTTCTGCAGCAACTACCATTTTTTCCATATCAGAAAATTCATAATGCACTTTTTCTAACATTGAATTTTCTGCATAAACGCCAGTTCTATTGCTAATAGCTTTGTACGCAATATCGCCTACGGCTAAAGCAATTAAATATGGTGAAATAGCTTGCCTCATAGCAAAAGTATACACGCCATCGTTTGTTTTTTCTTTTGGATTTTCTGCGCTCATCACCGCCATTAATTCTGTTGGCACTTTTACAGTTGCTCCGTAAGTAATTCTAAGTTGTGGGCTGTCTTGTATTGGTATCCAGGTTCTGGTTAAAATGGCTTGCCCTTGTGTAAACAAAAAAGGGTGATTTTTGTCGGCAGTTTGCTGCGCGTTTAACCATTGAAGTGCTTCTGTTTTTTCGGTAGTTTCGTAATAAACGGCAATACTTTTTGTTGTTTCTTTAATGTTTATTTTTAAGGCTTGCCCCAACTGTTCATCAAAATCACCTAAGGTAAATTCTGTATCAACTCCATCAGCTTTTACTTTTAAGATGCTTAAGAATTTGCTATCCAAAATAATTTCATTGGCATTATTGTTATCTATTTGATAGCTGGCAACACCGGTAATTATTTTTTTTGAAAAATCGACATTGATATCTAAATCTAAATGCCGAATGGCTGCCTTGTTTGGTTGTGCATAAGAGTGTGGCTCATCAACATATTTCATAGCTTCTTTTTTTTCTGTAGAAGGTTGTGAGGTTTGACCAAAAATTGGAACTATTAAAAAAAGGGCGGCTATAAAAAGAATAGTATTAAGTTTCATATGATTTATTGAAGTATGATAAGAATTATTTATAACGTGTTTGTATAAAATTAGTTGCATTATTTAAGCAATAAAGTTAGCAAATAAATCACAGATAGAAAGTCCGTAGGGACTTTCGTGAATTAGCTAAAACCAGTAATTAATTTTATATGTTGCTGTAACCAGTTATTTTTATTCGTTTTATTTGATTTTCGTAATTTATTTCAACCTTATCAATTCCATTTTGGTCAAGGTTGTTAAAAATAGAAAAGAAATTTTCATTATCAGATTCTGATTCTTTTTCCAACACGAATTCTATTCCAGTAAGCATGTCTCCCGTTTCGTGCCTTTTTCCACTTTCCACAAATTCACTCACAAAATTGTACGTCAGAATATTAATTCCGATTATTGGTTTTTTCAAGTTTTTGGTCAATTCCGATTTGCCGTTTTCTTTCCATACTAAAGGCATTTCTTTTCCCATTCCATACCAATCCAATTTATCAGTCAATTCAAACGAATTAATTGTCAAACTAAATTCGTCCAATTGGTAGGCCGTAAATTCAAATTGTTTTCCATTAATTTCTATAACTATTGGTCCATCGGCCAGCCATTCGTTATTTTTTGTGTCCCACATTATCCAAAATCTTTCAATTGTTTTTCCGATAAGTTCAGAAAGAATTTTGACAAATTCACTTTTGAAATTTTCGGCTTTGGTATAAAATTTTGGATTATATGTTGAAATTCCGAGCATTTTAGTCTAAGTGGTTACATCTAATATAAATATAATTGAAGGATTTAATTATTGAACATCATTGTATAACCTTATAATAGTTTTTGGTGAGCTACTTTTAAAAAACATCAAAGTTGCTCAGCAAAGAAATGCTAATTTCACCTGTTTCTTGATTATGAATTGTGTAGAAGTTAAGATAAACAATCTATTTTTGCAAGCTCTCTAACATAGCCATAATCTCTTCCAAACAAACTTAACTTTACAAGTTTTATAAAAATGAAATAATAAATTTTACCATAATATCTTAATAAAATCTACTTCATTATTTGTTGAAACTGTTTTAATTATGTAGAAACCCGTTTTATTAGTAGGTCTTAGCACTTCACTTTGGTTGAAATCAATACTAATCTCAGTAGGTATTAATTGTGCATTTAAATTATATACTTCAACGTTTTTGAAATGTTTATTATCATCAGTATATCTTATTTTAACTATATTATTATTTAATGCATAATTTACTTTGTTAAGCAAACCATCGCAAGAAGATACACTATTAGTTATACCACCTACACAACCTTTTGCACATAAGGCTTCAATGGTGTAAGTATCTCCATTAATATAAGGCCCAAAGTTTATCATTTCATTAGTTGACACATTTTGGTGGTGTGTGTTACCATCTGTAATGGTACGATAAGCATTTTGTGATGATCTTCCACCAACACCACCAGTTATTTCTAAATCAATATAAAATTGGCCGTCAATACAGGTTTCTTCAGTAATAGAAACGGTAACAGGATCAAAAAATACAACATATGCTCCATAAGGTGTCCAAACGGTGCAAGGATCGGCCATGTTAGGTAAATCATTTTCATTAGCTGGGCCAACTATTGCAGAAATGTAAACAGGCTCATTATGATAGTCTTCTCCCGGACTAACAAAACGACTACTTTTTTGAATTTTCATATAATTGCGCCCATCAAACTCTTTGTTTTGATGCATTATGTATGCTTTCACACTTGATTCATCTAAAACCGAAAAGGCTTCTTTTACAAATACAGAATTCCCTCCACAAACCATAGAATTAGCGCTTTGCATTAAACCGGCGTCATTGGCACAACTATAAGCTGGTTTTACTTCCTTTTCGGAATGTGAATTTATATAAGCTTCATTTTCTAATTGCAAACTACCCAACTGTAATCTATTTCTATCATCACTTGATATAGCTCCTAAATTTGTATCGTTAAACTCATTTGGAGATTGGTCTGTAACATTTCCATCAAATAGATTATCATCTAAATTTTGAGCATACAGGCTACCACTTATAATTAGCATTATTATAAGTAATTGATAACTAAGGGTTTTAGCTAAAAGTCTACTATTTTTCATGATATAGTTCATTATGTTATAAAGATAGTGATTATCAACATCATTAGCAAAAACCTATAGTAGATTTTTTAAAAACCCAACCTAATTTTGAAATAAATAGCTACTAATTAAGGCAAATAAAACCTGTTGTTTCGGTAATAGAGTTTGAAACAATTTCAATAATTAAGAGCGGGTTAGCAAAAGTAAACGGTAACTATTCAGTAGAGGTCAGAAGTCAGGCGGCTTCGCTGTCAGGCGTTAGATAAATTCGGTTGAGTGAGATCAAAAGCATTCTTTTTCGCCCAAACTATGTCTAACGTCTAACAGTAAAATGATCTGACTTTTGAATGGTTACAGTAAAGAATTCTTTTTTATTTTTGTAGGTAAGCTTTTAAATACACCAACAGCATTTAGATTTATAGTGGCATTTAGTGAAACGAAAGTGCCTTGGTTGAGCCTATTCCTGCAAGCCCTCCAACACAGTCATAATCTCTTCCACATCACCTCTTACTTTATAATTTTCATCAAAATGTTTGTAAACAATAGTGCCGCTTTTATCAATTACATAAGTTGCCGGAACAGGCAGGGTATTATCTTCATTTCCATTAAATTTTGATAGATTGATACCATAAAGTTTGTATTTCACCAGGGTATTCTTGTCTAATTGAAAATCTACATCATATTGTTCCATTATTGGTGTGCCGCCATAAACAATATCGTAAGAGTTTTCCATTTTATCTGCCATTTCAGTAATATATTTGGGTAACTCTGGCGATATGGCTATTAAATTTGCACCCATTTCTTTCATTTTGGGGTAGTTTTCATCTAATGCAGATAAATATTTATTGCAATAACCACACCACTCTCCTCTATAAAAAGTAAGTACAACCGGGCCATCTTTTAACAAGGTTTCTAAGCTTACAGTTTTATCGGTTTGGTTTAAGCCCTCAAAATTTGGAGCTTTATCACCCACTTTTAATTGGGCAATTGCAGTATTAGTAGCAAAGCTCAAAAAGCCAATTATTATTAATAAATATAGTGAAAATTTCATAAAAACATTTTCATCAAATATAGGTTTTTAAATTTAAATAGAATTTTGAACAAAGGGCATTGTTGAAAATTTAACAATAGATAATTTTGTGAGGATATAATTACAAAAAGAGCTACCACTCAAACCTTATACTTACATTTGGTGTAATTGGCAGGCTGGTTTTATTTATAGGTTCAATTTGGGCATCATTATTATTTTCAATAACAACAAAACTTTTTTCGTATACGTTGTTAGCATTTAAAACATTAATTATAGATGCTGAAAAATACGCCTTCCATTTTTGATTTAATGGTTTAAACTGATAATTGGCACTTATGTTTAGTGAAGTGTTATAAGGTAAATTTTTTGCATTGATAGAACCATAAATTGGCTGATAAGGAAATACCGGATTAATTGGCTTGGGTGGTTGATTGTTAGAAAAGTAGTTAATACCAATGACTTCGGTATACGGCAAACCGCTACTAAATTTAAAGCCTGCAGAAAATTGCCAATTGTTTAAACGTAACTGGTTGCTCCAATCTACAATATTACGTTGATCGTAGTTAGAAGCGAAAGTGGTTCGCTTTCCATTAATTTTAAAACTTAAATTAGCCTTGCTTAACGAGTAGCTTAGCCAACTTCTAAATTTGCCAATTCGTTTTTTTACCAACACATCAATACCAACTATGTTAGAGCTGCCATTTTCAGGCCGGTTTTCGGGTATGGTTTCAATGCTGTAAGCTCTGCTGCTAATGCCGTTTATTTTTCTATTATAAGCTTGTAAATCCACTACCCAGTTATTAGCCTGAAAAATTAAACCAGCCTGATACATTTCTGATTTTTGCACATTAAATTCTTTATTAGCTAACTCCCAAATTGGTATTTCAAAGCCTAATTTTTTTCCTTTAAAAACTTCTAACTGACTAAGCAATTGATGATACAAACCAAAGCTGCTATGAAGGCTTAGTAATTCAGACAATTTATAATCTATTCTTAAACGAGGTTCTATTTCAATTTTGTTTTCACCTCTACTTATAGCTATGCTGCTTTTACTAAGCCTTATACCTGCTTGTATGCCAATTTTATTTTCTATCGGGTTTTGGTAATGTGCATACAAAGCGTGCAAGTCTGCCTGGCCTGGGTCGCTTTCTTTAAAGTTACCTCTTCTTTCATCTTCATATATGCGGTAGTTAACTGTGTAATTGGTATAATGATACCCTACTTGCCAGTTTTGCCCATTGCTACCATCAAAAGTATTATGTACTACTAATTGACGGTCGGTTACACTATTTTCTCTAAGTGCCTCAAAAACAGGCTTTTCGTTTTTACCTTCTTTTACTACATTGTATTTGTAGTTAAGGCTATCATTTGCTGTAACGGCTTTTACTATTGTGGTGGCATTATTATTCCATTGATGTTGCCACTTTAAACTTAAACCCCTGCTTATTAAGTAAAGGCTATCTTTTTGACGATACATTGTTGCACCATTATCAATTATATCGTCGTTAAAAGAATTGCCAGCATAAATACCAGCTAACTGAAATTTATTTTTAGCGTTTATTTGTGTAGAAAACTTAAAATTGGCATCTAAAAAATAAAAATCATTTTCAATATTTACTTGATTTTTTGGTAAAGAACTTAACTCATCTCCTTTAAATAATAAACCTTGCTGACTTATTGAAGTGTAGGTTTTAAAAGTTGGCGTTTCAAAAATTTCATTGTAAGATCTTCTTAAAGAAAAAGTAATAGAAGACGGGCTTTTAGCCAGTTTAAATTTTTGATGTGCATAAGCTTGACTATGCGTCATATTTGCCCCAAGGCCAAAATTGCTTTTGTAAGCAGTTTCATCGGGCGATAGTAACTCAATTACGCCACCAATTCTGCCGCCATAAGTTGCATTAAAGCCGCCCCTATATACGTTTGTATTTTTTATAATATGTGGATTGATAGAAGATATCATACCAAAATAATGAGCGGTATAATAAACTGGAATATCTTCCCAAATAATTAAATTTTGATCGGGCGTACAACCTCTTATATAAATATCTGAAACTCTGGAAGTAGGAGCCGCAATGCCTGGCAAAAATTGTATAGTCGACATTATATCGGGTTCAATTAAACCTGGCATATTGCCAATAAGTTGTGGTTTAATATTAGTTGCTGCGCCATTACTTTCTACACTAACACCATCGGTTAAATAATCTTTTATTATTAAAAAGGCTTCCTTAATTTTAGGCATCCGAAGTAAAACAGCAGGACAGTTTTTGTTACTAAATGTAGAAAGCTCAAAAGTTTGTGCTTCATAACCAACATAACTTATTATTAATTTTTCATTTTGGTTTGATGTATGTTTTAATTGAAATTTACCATTTTCGTCGGTAGTAGTGCCTGTAGTTGTATGTTCAATTATAACATTGGCATAAGGTAATGGGTTTTTATTTTGATAGTCGTAAACGGTGCCACAAATTAGGTTTGTTTGTGGTGTTTGCTTTTGTTTTATTATTATAAAGTTGCTGTCAACTATTTCGTAATGTAAATTGGTGCTAGCTAATATTTGTTGTAGTAAACTGTTTATAGAAGTTGCTTCATTAACTAAATTTACGGTTAAATTTTTTACATCTTTTACTTTATAAGAAAAAAATAAATCAAACTTCTTTTCCACTTCTTTTAAAACCGTAATTAAAGGTTTGTTGCTTATTTTAACAGCAAAAGGTTTTTGTTGCGAATAAACCGAAAATGTAAATGCTACATATAATATGGTTAAAAAAATACTTTTCATTTGGTAAGGCGAACAACTTTGCCATTTACTTCATATTTAATGTTTAAAGGATTGAGTACTGTTTTTATAGCATTAGAAAAATTATTGTGTTGGAAGTTAGCAGTTATCACATCCATTACATTCACATCTATAACATCAAATGTAACATTAAATACTTTCGTTAACTCGTTTAAAGCTAAGTATAAACTTGCATTTTCAATTTTAGTAAACTCTTCTTTATTTACTATCATTGCTTCATTATCTATTATTTTTATTGATTCGTTTTTCACAATTTCGTCGCTCAAATTTTTGTTAATGTTAGTAACCCGCACCTTGCCTTCTGTACAAATTACTTCTAATATTTTTCCTTCTGTTTTGGCTGTGAAAATTGTTCCTAAAACTTCCACTTTGCCATAGTTGGTAGAAACAGTAAATGGTTTTCCTTTTGCTACTTCAAATTTTGCTGAACCAGTTAAATGCAATTGCCTTACTTTACTCCAATCACTTTGGTTATAATTTAATTTACTGTTGGCATAAAGTGTAAGTGTAGAACCATCGGGCAAGGCTTTGCTTTGTTGCTCGTTATATAAAGTAGATAATTGTACCACATTGTTACGTGGATAAAACAAAAACGTTAACATTAAAACAATTGATGCGGCAGCCAACAAAGGCAACCATTTTGGTAACCTTCTTGTTTTAGCTTCTACTTGGTTTTCCTTTTTTGCATCTGCCAATATTTCTTTTAGCATTGCATCTTTATCAAAGCCAGGCGGCTGCATGCCTTCTGTAGTTTTAAAAAGTTGATCTAAGTCATCATAATCTGCTCGCTTTTTAAATTCGTTTAAGTCTTCTTCAGTTATTGTTTTATTTATCCAATCGTGTAAAGTTTTATCATTTTCCATTTTTAAATTTAATTTGGCATTTCATTATTTAATATTTGCCGAAATTTTGCGCAAACTGTATAAGGCATTGTAAATTCGTTTTTCAACGGCCTGCCTGCTTATGCCAAGTATCTCAGCAATTTCTTTATATGTTTTTTTGTCTATTCTGCTCAACAAAAAAACTACTCTTTGTTTTTCGGGCAAAGCAGAAATAGCATTATCAATTTGTTGTTGCAGTTCTTTTGTTTCTAAAATAAACTCAGGACTTTCGTTTGTGTGTTGAGCTTGTTTTATATAACTAAATTTCAACTGCACTTTTTGTTTGGCATAAAAGTTTAGTAAAGTGTTATTGGCTATTTTAAAAACATAACCCTTGGCGGTTTCATAATTTACTTTTTCGCAATGTTGCCAAAGTTTTAAAAATGCTTCCTGGGTAATATCTTTTGCCAATGCTTCATTTCCAGTTTTGTAAAACAAATAATTGAACAAAGTGGTGGAGTACTCTAAAAATATTTGAGAGTACACTTGTTCATCACATAATGATTTTTTTGACATTAAAAATAAAAGCTTGCTAAAGCGTAAAGTTAAATATTTAATTATCAAACTAATTACATAGTATTGTATAATAACAAAAGCAGCGAAAAAAGATTCGCCACTTTTGCGTACCCACGCCTTTTTTAAGTAAAGTTTTTAATCATAATATAAAATTATTAGTTAATAAATTGAATTGTACTTTAAAGACAAACAAAGAGATAAAACACCTAACTTTAATTATTGTTTTTTTTGATGTAGATTTAACGTAAACAAAAAAGCCTGTCGCAATTTTTTTGCAACAGACTTGGCTTGGTGTTCAATTAGAGTTGTTTAGTAGTGGTTGTTTGGTTGTTTTTAAATTTGGACATTCATATTTTTTAAAACTGTTGATAGTTTTCTTCTCGAAATTTCTACCTCATCCCCCGTTGTTAATACTAACCTTTTTTGAATTGATGGAATATAAGATTGTATAAAAGCCTTATTTACTAAATGGGTACGATGGGTACGTAAAAATTGCATATCAACTAACTGCTGCTCATAAAATTTTAATGTTTTAGAACTTATAAAAGGTTTTGTAGATAAGGTGGTGTAAAAAAATGTATAATTCGAAACTGCTTGCAATCGAATAATATCTTTTAATTTCAAAATACGAATGCCATCTTCTAAGCGCAGTTTAATCCTCTTTGTGGGTTTATGCATTTTATCATTTGTATTAATTTCGTTTGTGGTTTCATTATTTATAAAAACAACAGATACATTGCATTGCTTAGCAATTTTTAGCACCTCTAAGCAGCTTTTATTTAATATTTCTACATTTATATATATAATTGACTTGTTGGTGTGCCTAGCGTTGCTAATTTTAGTTTTCAATTTATTAAGGTTTTCAATATTGGTTTCTACATTTGTGTTAGCCCAATTTGATTGATGGCTTTCTGTAATTTTAAAATTAATTGCATTGGTCGTTGTTG
>Ga0209831_1000377_pt1 | contig 42645 bp, 34 predicted proteins | sample Maine_Asex4_meta_FD_187451 | JGI IMG/M metagenome (GOLD analysis project Ga0209831, IMG submission 187451) | Marine algal microbial communities from Maine, USA - Maine_Asex4_metaG (SPAdes) (version 2) | ecosystem: Host-associated > Algae > Red algae > Unclassified | place: Maine, USA | collected... | reverse complement strand
GGACGACATTTGGGCGGCTTGACGAACTGCTGCACAGAATGGTTCCGCCAAATTGTGCAGTTGCGTTCTCAAATGCCGGGTTGCGGCAGTCTCCACGAAAGTCAAGGCTTATCGTCTGGGACCAGTCGTCGAGCGCATCCTCAATGGTGGGACTCCAGGCCATGTCTGGAGGAACCGCCAGTACTGCTGTCCCCTCCGGGGCAGGGGCAAGCGTTTCTGCAATCGAGGCCGCACCGGTCGTCAACCTCTCGTTCGGAATCAACTCGGGAAGAGCCCCTCGCCCACACGACGCTGCAAGCATCGAGAACGTCGCGAAGATGGCGAAGGTCAGGCAGCAGGAACGTATTCGGTTCGCCCTCAAGCTGTTGCCCTCCGGTGAGCGAACAGTAATTGTGTCCATTCGATACGGGGTGTAACCGTCGACTTCAGGTCGAGACTTCTTGGGTGGTGTCCAGTTCATAGCGGTCAACCGGTCCCGCCAGTTTCGCCAGTTTCGTTGGGATCGGAGATGTCCCAGCCAAACGCAGCAGCCTGTTGCTCAACTCTTTCCTCGAAGATAGGCATCAAACCGGGGAATCCGGCGATCTCTGCCAGTCGACGAGACAAGTACAGCGTGCAACCCAGGAGAACGGCGGTGGAAAACAGCCAGTTCACAAGGGTTCGGACCAGAAGGTACCGCTCGGTTGTACCGCTGCCCAGCAGCCAGATGTCGAACGTCGCACTGCAAAGGTAATAGAGCGCGCCGGCGATGGTGATGTGAGCTGTGGCAGACAGGTAGCTCTTGTGCTCTGTCACTGCAGGCCCGAATCCAAAGGCGTACGGCGCCAGCCGGGCCACAACGTTCTTCGCTATGAGTACGGAAACGATCAGTCCACCAGCAATGGCGTACTTCGTTGCAATGCCGAGGCCAAAATACACCTTCTCACTGTCGGTCAGAATGCCGATCAGGCCGCGACCAATGATGAGCAGCATGACCACGGGGAGAAACCTGCCAATCGGAGTACCGCTGCGCTGTCTGCGGATGAGCGACACCAACGAGCCTGCGGTCGCTCCAACAATGGCCCAGCCGAGGCCAAAGAAACGGTTCAGCGCGAGGAACAGCGCCACCGGAAGGATTGCCTCCAGGCTGGCCGTAGGGGAACCGCCATCAGGCAGCCGCACGGCGAAGGGGTCATCGCTGACTGGATCACCAGAACTGGATCGTTGAGAATCCGAGGATTCGCTGGCTGTGGACACGAAGCGAGGCTAGCCGGGTCGGACTCGGAGGGCGGGCACGTATGCGTCGAAAGACCGGAACTCGTCGGACGGGGGCGAATGCGAAATTTGTCACATACGCGCTCACAGTGGTGGTCTCTGCCACTCAAGCCAATTGTGGGGTCGGCCGAAAAATAGCTCCTGACCAGCACTTTCACGACGCACATGGCCATCGGGCGCCCCAGGACCCCGAATCTGACATGGCAGCATCATTACAACCCAAAGGAAATGCTTTTCACTGCGCACTGAACTTGTTACTGTCCTCTGGTCGCATGTTGCGTGGCCACTTCGGTGGTCTCTCCCGCATGAGGTCTTTGTTCGGTGCTTCGGTATTCGACAAGACCGCAGGCTGGAGATAACATCGTCGACAGTTAAGTAAAAGCGCCACGCATGTGGCAGCGTCGGTAAACAGGTAGGAACAAAGGAAGATTCCGTGGAACCCAAGAAGAAGACTGGAACTATGAGGGCACTGCTCCTCGCTGTTTCGGCATTTGCAATGTTGCTGACTGGTGTGTTCGTAAGCACGAGCGCCAGCGCAACGCCCGAAGCAAGCAATGGCTGTCCCGAGGACTTTGCCCTCGCAGCCGATGGAAGCTCGTGCTTCCAGCTGGCACAGAGCCAGACAACCACCACCGCACCGAAGTGCGCAGAGGGCACGCTCACTCCGAGCGGCACCCACTGCTACCTCCCCGCAGTCGTGACCCCGCAGACCCGTACCGACGTTGTGGCCAATGTGCCGAACGTTCCGGCACCGGTCTACACGTGCCCGGCAGGTTCAACTGGTACCGGTTCCGGTGCCAGCCTGACCTGCTCCAAGACGGTTGACGCCTCCACACAGGAAGCAGTCGTCGTTACGGCAAACCCAAACACGGTCACCTGCCCGGCTGGCTTCTCCGGTACTCCGGTTGAAGGCGGAACGTGCACCCGCACCGTGACGGCCAACACTCAGGAAGCAGTCATCGTTACTGCCAACCCGAACATCGTCAGCTGCCCGGCTGGCTTCACCGGTACCCCGGTGTCCGGTGGCACCTGCTCCCGCACCGTGACCGCCAACACGCAGGTTGCTGTTGAGACAGTTGCGACCGCTCCGACCGTCAGCTGCCCGGCTGGTACCACTGGTACCCCGGTTGCTGGTGGCACCTGCACCCGTCCAGGTTCCGTGACCAACACGGCAACCCCGACATGTGCTGCAAACCAGACCACTCTTGCGTCCGGTAACTGCAAGGCAACCACTGGTCAGTTCACCACTGTCGCGGCTGGCTCATCCTGCGCAGCGGGCACGGAGCAGGACGGTTCCGCACACGCTGACGGTTCCATCAAGTGCTTCCCGGCAGTTCCGCCGTCAACCTGCCCGGCAGGTTTCACCTACAACGCTGGTGCACAGAACTGCACGCAGACTGTGGCAGCAAACACTGAAGAGCCGGTCATCGTGACCCAGAACCCACCCACCTTCCGCTGCCCGACCGGTTCCACCGGTACGCCAGTTGCTGGTGGCACCTGCACCGTTGCGGGCACAGCAACGGAAAGTGCTGCGGTCATTGAGACTTCGGTTGCACCGACCATCACCTGCCCGGCTGGTACCTCTGGTACTCCGGTTGCTGGTGGCACCTGCACCCGTCCGGGAACTGCATCGGAGTCCGCTGCAGTTGTCGTGACCGCTAACGCACCGACCATCACCTGCCCGGCTGGTACCTCTGGTACTCCGGTTGCTGGTGGCACCTGCACCCGTCCCGGTACTGCTCAGCAGGCCGTTCAGGTGAACGTTTCCCAGGCTGCAACCACCTTCACCTGCCCCGCCGGTTTCACCGGTGCAGGATCTGGTGCTGCTCTGACCTGCTCCAAGACCGTCGCAGTTGCGCCGCTCGTGACCTGCAAGAACGGCTCCGCACCGCAGGACGCTGGCAATAGCCAGAACGTCTGCATCGTGGGCCCGGCAACCACGATGTCCGCAACCACCGCCTACTGCGCCAAGGGCGTGCTTTCCTCCGACAAGACCAAGTGTGTCCTGTCTGCAGGAACCACCTCCTCCATCGCACCGGCATTCACTGGCTGACCGACGCAGCCAATCCGTACGAGTCGGCTCGTACAAATCGGAAGCCGCTGGCACTTTGTGTCGGCGGCTTCCGCCGTTTTCGGATCGGAACCAGCCAGCGAAGGTGGTTGCGGGATACAGCTGGCGAAGGTGGTTGCGGGATTCAGCTGGCGAAGGCGGTTGCGGGATACAGTCGCATCGAATGAATGAGTGCATGACATGAGCGCGGAGGGTCGGCGCAGCGACCACGCATCTCGGAGCGTCCCGCAGCGGGTGGTGGGTGTTGGCCCGCATCCCGAGCCCTGGCCCACAGATGCACGCTTTGACCCACGGTTGCTCGCTGCTGGAGACCGCCGCAATGTGACGGACAACTATCGGTACTGGAGCCGCGACGCAATCACCGTGGACCTCGATCCGTTGCGTCACCGCTTTCATGTCGCCATCGAGAATTGGGAACACGACTTCAACATCGGGACAATGGTTCGCAATGCGAACGCATTTCTGGCCGCGGCAGTGCACATCGTTGGAAAGAAGCGATGGAATCGAAGAGGAGCGATGGTCACGGATCGGTACCAACACGTGCATCATCACAACAGCCTGGCGGTCTTCGCCGACTGGGCGCAGGCTCAACAGCTTCCGATTGTTGGCATCGACAACATCGAAGGATCAGTGCCCATCGAATCAACGATGTTGCCCAGTGCGTGCGTTCTCCTGTTTGGGCAGGAGGGGCCCGGACTCAGCGCCGGTGCCGTCGAACTGTGCAGCGTCGTCTGTGAAATCAGCCAATACGGGTCCACCCGCTCGGTCAACGCCGGTGTGGCGAGCGGCATAGCAATGCATTGCTGGCTGTCACAGCACGTCAGTCCGCCGCCTCGGCCCTGACCCAGCTGGTCTTGCCGCGCTCGGACCAGTCGTGCGTATCTGACTCCCTCGTGGTGACGTACGTTTGCTGATATTTGAACTCATGAGCGGCTGCCTCGTAGAACGAGGTCGAATGTGAATAGAGTCAGGACGTGACCGTTGACCTGGCGAACGATCCCCGCCGTCAGAACTCCCTGAATCCGCCCAAAATGCGCGGCGTGATGCATGCGGCCGCGTCACCGATCTCCGTGATCGTCGGGATTATCGCCGTGGCGATGGCAACAACCACCACCGCCCGCCTTCTGCTTGGCGTCTACGCCCTCGCGGTATGGACCATGTTCACTGCCAGCGCGGTCTTTCATCGAGGCACCTGGACCGACGAGGGCTGGCAGAAGATGCGTCAGGTTGACCAGACGGCCATCTATCTGATGATCGCCGGGTCCTACACCGGGTTCGCTGGCTTGGCACTGACTGACCCGTGGCGGGTGCGGCTATTGGTGGCGGTTTGGATTGGAGCGCTGCTCGGGAGCGCGATGATCTGGCTTCCCGTCCGGGTGCCGTACGGGCTCAATACCGTTGTGTACTTCGCCGTCGGCGGTCTGGTGGCGTTGCGGCTGGGTGAGTTGGCCGAATCCATCGGCAGGTTTGGGGTCAGCTTCGTCGTCGGAGGCCTCTTGTTGTATGTGCTGGGGAGTCTGGCCCTCGGCGCCCGGGTACCGAATCCGATCCCCGGTGTCTTTGGCTATCACGAGGTTTGGCACACCCTTGTCACGATTTCGGTGATCATGCACTACACCGTGGTCTTCACCGTTCTGATTCCAAACCTCAAGTGAGGGTGCGGGGATATGTCCCGGTGAGCGGCACCGTTGCTCCATGCTGAGCGGGGATGTCTGCCAACAATGATCGAGCGTCCGTCAGCCGGGGGTACACGTGGGAAGTTGACGCCCACCTGCATTTGAAGCGTTCGTGGGTTCTGGGCCATGCTACGGCTCTGCTGATGAGCAAGCGGAGTCCTGCCTCGCGCCTCTTACACGAACGGCGCTTCCCCTGGTCGCTGGCACCGCTTCGGCCCCTACGGCTCTAGAGTCGGCCTGATGCGATCACTATGTGGCACTTCATGATTGGGCGTCGCCGTCCGGCTGCCGACTTCTCGGAATGGGCTTTGCCCCGTGCTGCCACAAATCTGGATTCTCCATCCACGGAACTTGGTCCCCATGGAGGTGGAGCCTCGGTGTGGGTGGACCGCAAAGGGTGGATCAGCCCGGGCAACGCTGCGTGGTCAATCGACTGGCGCATCCGCACTGGCGACGGCTGGGAGAGCGCCCGAAACAACCGCAAGTCCGAGCAGCGACTCATCGGTGGCTCAACCATTGAAACCACCGTGCCCACTGCGGTCGGCCCCATTGTGCAACGCGTTGCGGTTGGTGTGGTTGGGGGCCAGCCGGCAGCCATCATTGAGATTGTCAATACCGCCTCGGTTGCGATCGCCGTTGCGCTGAGTGTGCGCCCCTTCGCTCGCCAGACTCTGGGTCCGCTCAACGCGCTTCGCGCGGGCGTGGACGGCATCGAGATTGACGGTGTGCACGTTCTCGCCGCCGACCGGCCGGCAGCTTCTGTCGTTGGCGATGCGGACCATGATGTTTTCGAGCTGCTTGAGGGCGCCGCTGATGCGTCAGGTGCGGTGTCCATCGACAGTGCAAGTGGCCGGGCGAACGCCGCGTTGGTTTGGCCGTTGGCCCACACATCAACGCTGCGTGCCGTCGTGCCGCTGAAGACCGCAGTCCCCGCCGCTGCAGCCGTTCCCGGCATCGACGACATCGTGCGGGGCTGGGATCGCCACCTCGATAGCGCCGCGAGGGCGGTGGTGCAGGACAGTGCCGTGACCGAAGCATTCCCGGCGCTTGCCCGTGACCTTGCCTGCCGGGCTCCCGCCGACGGGGATGTTGCTGCCTGGATGATCGGTCTCACCGAGCTGGGCCTCGGTCGTGAAGCTGTCGCCGGCGTGCGGTGGCTCACCAAAGAAGAGGACCCGGCGTGGACGATCTTCGCCATTGGTCGACTGGCGCATCTTGGCTTTGGTGGCGCCTGGTTCGAAGATGCGCTGGAGCCGTTGGCTCGGGCCGCGCACACGTTGCGCAAACCCGCTGCGAGCAAGAGCACCCCTCCGGGCTGGCGTCCTTCAATAGTCGCAGCAGCAGCGCACGCGTGTCGCCACATTGACCAGCCCGACGTCGCCGAGAATCTCGACACTATTGCTGCAGCCCATTCGGCCACCATGGATCTCGTCGACCCGGATCTGGTCTCGAAACTGCATGACGCCACCCCCACCTGGGCATGGCCGGCGGCGGACGGGTCAACTCCGCACGATCTCCGCTCGTCTGCGGTGATGGCTGCGCACCTGCGCAACACGCTCGTGATCGATGACCCGGTAGCGGACGGCGGTCAATCTGCTGATCTCCATATCCTTCCTGTTCTTCCTCTTGAGTGGCGAGGACTCGGTGTCGAAGCCCATCAGATTCCCACCAGCTGGGGTGAAGCATCATTCGGCCTGCGTTGGCACGGACCGCGACCGGCGCTGCTGTGGGAAATCCACACGGTCGATGATCGTCCTGTCACCATTCGGGTCCCGTCGGTTTCATCCACATGGCAGACCACTGAACCGGTTGGCGAAAGCCTGCTCCCGGATCCGGGCTGGGTCAAGGGATAGTCTCTGGCCATGTCCGTTCCAAAGCTGCGCAAGGCGGTCAAAGGCAAATCGCCCGGCTTGCACAATGAACGGGCACTGTGGGAGTCCGGTCGCAAAATCGTGGCCGGCGTCGACGAGGTCGGCAAAGGGGCGTGGGCCGGCCCGCTGACAATTGGTGCTGCTGTCGTCCCGAAGAACACGCGGATCTACAAGGTGCGCGATTCGAAGATGTTGAACGAATCTGAGCGGGAAGCCATGTTCGACCGCATTGCGAACTGGTGCGACGCGTGGGCAGTTGGCCATGCCAGCGTCGAGGAGTGCGATGAGCTCGGCATGTCGGCGGCGCAACGCCTTGCTGCTCGACGTGCCATCGACAGTTTGGGTGTCCCAACGGACCATGTCCTTCTTGATGGCAACTGGGACTTCATTGGTGAGGGACAGACCACCAAGATCGTGAAGGGAGACGCAACCTGCCTCTCGATTGCAGCGGCGTCCATCCTGGCCAAAGTCACCCGGGACCGGATGATGCGACAGATGGCGCAGACCTACCCGGACTACTCCTTTGCCGGCAACAAGGGGTATCCGTGTCCCACCCACAAGGATGCGCTGACGCGTCTGGGCCCCACGTCCGAGCATCGGCATTCATGGGCGTTCATGGATGGATTGCCCGCGGTCGACATTCCGCTGCGGCGACAGCGCACGCTTTTTGATCAGTGAAGCTCGATCAGTGAAACTTCCCAGTGATCTCCGAGGTTTCCGCCTTGGCGGCGTGGTGCCTTTCGTGGCATGGACCCTCTTCGTGTGGGGTACCCGTTTCCGCAATGCCGCCAGTGATGAAGAGCTTGCCGGCTCTGAACTGGTGACGGCCTATCTGGCAGCTGGTGTCTTTGTCGCTCTGGGTCTCGCGGTGGGAGCGGTGGTTCTGCTGCGTCGCCGTCAGGAGGTTGGCAGACTCGACGCTGTCGTGGTTGGTGGCGCGGCAGCCTTCACCGTCGTGTACTGGCTGATTCGCATGGTCACAATTGCGTTGAATGATCACCGAGTCGGGTTCATTCTCGTGCACGTCGTGCTGGGCCTGGTTTCGATCCTGGTATCCGCGTTTGCCCTGCGATCAGTTGGGGCCTCGAAGAATGACACAGGCAGTAGCATCAGGGCATGGGACAGCCCGTAACCGTTGTACAAAAGGCCTCATCGAATCCTGGTGTGGTGCGATTCGAGATCAATCGCTCCATCACCGGCATGAGCCATGAACGCTACGCGTCCGCCGATGATGCCGTTTCCGATCGTCCACCGGACGAGTTGGCCCGTCGGATCTTTGCCTTTGACGGTGTGGAACGGGTGCATGTGAACTCAAACGTGATCACCATCGACACCCGTGGGTCCGCTGATGGAATGCAGAAGGTCATTGAAGATCTCTTTCTTCACTACCGGCCGGGTGTGCGGGTTCCCACCGAGGCCGATTTCGCCTGATCGCAGCCCATTTTGACGACGTCCATTTGACAACGTCCATTTGACGCGCGTCGAACGTATGTTCGATACTGGCGGGCATGGGTTCAGAGGCCTCACATATTCGTGCTGGCGGTGTCGCTGCTGACCGACCTGCCGATGGATCAACCAATGGATCAACGCTGCGCGCAGCTCTGGCACAGGTCCCGGCGGTGTCATCTGCTCTGGTTGATGTCAACGCGTTGGCCCAGACCCGCCGTCTGCCGGTGGCTGAGGGCCTCCACTCGCTCTTTGATGGGCGAGCCGGGCCTGCTGGCATTGGTCTGACCCGCGGGACCAGCGTTGGGGTTTCCGGAGCTCAGGGGAGTGTGTCTTTGGCTCTGGCTCTCGTGGCTGAAGCGATGCGGGCTGGTTCCTGGGTTGCAGTGGTTGATGCACCCTGGCTGGGACTGGCGGCGTTGGAGCAGTACGGGATTGCTCTGCATCGTCTGGTCATGGTCAACCAGACCGGGGTGTCGTCTGGCCGTCCTGCTTCTGGAAACAGTGCTTCTGGAAATAGTGCTTCTGGAAATAGTGCTTCCCAGCAGTGGGCTTCGGTAATGGCTGCATTGGTGGACGGTTTCGAAGTGGTGATTCACACGAGTCACTCGGTTGGGGAACGGGATGCGCGTCGCGTGCGTGCGCATGCCAGGGAGAAGGAGGCGGTCCTGATGCAGGTCGGTTCTGTGCGGGCGGGCGGTATTGCTGATCTGCAGCTCGATGTGGTGGGCAGTACGTGGTCAGGGGTTGGTGATGGGCATGGGCATCTGGTGAGCCGTCTGGTGGATGTTGAGGTATCCGGGCGACGTCTCGGCGGTCGTCCTCGTCGGACCTCCCTGTGGCTGCCGGATGAACAGGGGGTGGTCCGAGCGTTCGATCCGACCCTTGACCGGCGCGACGGCGATGCTGTCACCTGGGCCGGTAGCGACATCGATGGTCTTCTGGATCATGACCCCGACACTCCTGGCGTTCCTGGCACTCCCATCCTCCGCAGCGTGCGGTGACGGTGATATTCACCGACCTTCGGCCGTCGTGGAAACACTCCAGGGGAGAGCCAGTCCAATGAATGACACTCGTACCACGGTGGTGGTCTGTGATGACTGGCCTGTGGTGGCAGTGAGCGACGCGCTCACAGCCCGCAGCACAGTCGACGTCCGCGCCGGCCGAAGGCCGGTGAATGTAACAGCCGTCGTGCATACGAATCGGGTGGTGGCGTGCTCACCAGAAGCGCGGCGTACGGGGGTGGAGGTTGGGTTGCGTCGGCGTGAGGCGCAGCGGCGTTGTCCGGAGCTCATGGTGGTGGAGCGTGACCTGCGGCTGGAGGCGCGCCGGTTCGAGGTGGTGGCAGCAGCGCTGGATGCTCTGACGCCGCGGGTGGAGGTGGAGGCACCGGGCTGGTGTTCTTTTGCCACGCGTGGGCCGTCGCGGTACTTCGGTGGTGATGCATCCATGAGCCTGCGACTGGTGGAGCTTGTTGACCGGGCGTTGGAGGGGGCAACAACGGTGCGGGTTGGGACCGCGGACACCCGTTTCGCTGCGTTGGCAGCGGCGCAGGTTGCGGGCCCGGGCGAGGCTCGTGTGGTCGCTCCGTCGGCGTCAGCTGCGTTTCTGGCACCGTTGCCGGTGAGCGCGTTGCTGCAGGCTGAGGCGTTGGAGCATCCGGATCGGGTGGCCGGCGGAACGGGTCGTGGCGGTGCGCGGCGGGGGAGTCCGCTGGCAGACCTCGTCCAGGTGTTGTGTCGGTTGGGTCTGACATCGCTGGGTGATTTCGCAGAGTTGTCAACGGCTGATGTCGTGGGCCGGTTCGGGGCGATTGGCCGGAAAGCCCATCAGTGGGCATCCGGGAGTGAAGAGCGGCTGGCGTTGTGGCGGTCGCCGCCCGATGACCTGGATGTGATGATGGATCTTGATCCGCCGGTGGAGCGGGTGGATCAGGCAGCGTTTATAGCGAAGGCGCTTGCCGACGAGTTCTGTGCTGCTCTCGACGGTCGGGGATTGACCTGCATGCGGGTGGGTATTGGCGCGCGGACCGAACAGGGGGAGGAGTTGTTTCGCCTGTGGCGGGGCGAGGAGGCGTTGCATGCAGGGGCGGTCGCAGATCGGATGCGGTGGCAACTTGATGGCTGGCTCACTGGTCTTCGTGTACCTCGGGCCGGTGGTGATGGGGGCGGCGGCCTGGTGCGGTTGTGGTTGCAGCCGGATCAGGTGATCGCAGCGACTGGCCGACAGCAGGGATTCTGGGGGGAACGGACCGAGCAGACGAATCGCGCTCTTCGGGCTGTTGCGCGGGTGCAGGGACTCCTGGGTGAAGGTTCAGTGGTGGTTCCGGAGCGCACCGGCGGACGCAAGGTGGGTGATCAGGTGGCGTCACTGGGGGCAGAAGCGGTCGATCTGGGTGCTCGGGCCAGTAGCGACCCATCACTGGGTCCCCGGTCAGAGGGTTCTGCCTCGGAGGCTTTCGGGGCGCGGGCTGGAATCCGTGGCGTGGAGTCGGTTCCCTGGATGGGCCGAATTCCGGCACCTTTCCCCTCTGTGGTATATGAGCACTGTCGCCCGGCAGAGGTTCTGGACGGGGCAGAGAAACCAGTTCATGTCAGTGCTCGGGGGATCCTGTCAGCGCATCCCGGCTTTGTCAGGGTGGGGGCAGGAGCTCTACAGCCTCTGCGAAATTGGGCGGGCCCCTGGTTGTTTGATGAGCGATGGTGGGACCCGGCCGGTCATACCCGGAGGGCGTACTTGCAAGTCGTGGTTTCCGAGCGGCCGCCGCTGCTTCTTTTTTGTGCAAATGGGTTATGGATGTGCGAAGCTGTGTACTCGTAGGGTTGCTTTGTTCGTACGGCAAGAAATTGCATCAAACGACACAGTGCTTTGTGAGGCGATGTTCGAGTAATCGGACACAAAGTGAATACTGTCTTTCTGATGCGCTGGCGGCCAGGCGGGACAACGTTCAAGCGGGACAACTTTCAGGAGGCCATTATCGTGTCCAAACGCGTGCTTACTGCGTTGCTGACCATCAGCGTCCTCAGTGCAGTGCTGGTCACTGCAGCTGTCACTCAGGCCGGGGCTCAGGCAATTGTGACAGGGGCGCCCGATCCCGAAACGGCCGGCGTCTTCCTCTTCACTGCCGGAACCGACACTGGCAACATCGGAGTGTGCGATGGTACGCCGGGTGGAACGCCAACGAACGACATTGTTCGACTGGCCGTGGACAATGACATCCTCGCGTTTATTGGTGACACGCCCGACGAGATCGCGAGCTATCAGCCCGGCTCCGGAGAAGAGTCACCTGCCGGGACACTCGTGGACGCCACGATCGACAAGATCAATGAGGGCCTCACCGACATTGACGACTTCGGAAACATCCGCAACGGCAACGATGACACCTCCAACGCTGACATTGGTGTTGGGGGCCGCCTTGAGGTTCGCCTACCTCCCGGCGAGGTCATTGCTCCTGACGGCATTGCCACCACCGGAAACCTCATTGCAGGAACCGACCCGGAGGCGAACCTGGCCGGTTTCGAAATCTTCATGTTCGAAGATGCCGAGCTCTCCGGCATGACCGTCACCCTGCAGGGCCCAACGCAGTCGCTCAGCTTCGACCTTGCAGATCGCCAGCTCAACCCGAACACCGCAGCCGGAGCGGACGACATGTTGCTCGCCATCGACCTCGACACCCTCGCGGGTTGGACGGACCCCTACGTGGTCACGGTCGCCTTTGTTGATGACGCCATAGATGGCGGCTCGTTCGACAGTTGCCCCAATGGTGGACAGGCCGACACATCGGTCGAGATCGACGCAATTGCCACCCGAAAGGAACTGTTGGTACTCACCCCTTCGGTTGACATCGAGAAACTGACCAACGGACAGGACGCCGACGTGGCTCCCGGCCCGGACCAGAACATCGACGATGCCATCGTGTGGGAATACGTCGTGACAAATGACGGCCAGCAGCCGCTCACCGGCATCACGGTGGTCGACGATGTCGAAGGTCCAATTGCATGTCCAGCCGACGCGCTCGCCGTTGGTGCGTCGATGACGTGCACTGCCACCGGTGTGGCCACCCAGCTTGGCGGTTACACAAACACGGCCACGGTAACGGCCACGCCGGAGACTGGCGGCGACGTGACCGACGCGGACCCGTCGAACTACAACGTCCCGTCTCGTCCGGCCATCGATCTTGAGAAGTTCGTCAACGGCGACGATGCTGACACTGCACCTGGTCTCCTGATCGACGTCAATGGCACCATCTTCTTCCGCTACGACGTCACCAACATCGGCAACGGACCCTTGGTCGACATCGTGGTCACCGATGACATTCTGGGCTCAATCTGCACGATCGCTGTCCTTGATGTGGGCGCCACGGACTCATGCATCCAGGTCGACGCCGCCGACGAGGGTCTGGTCACCAACATCGGTACAGCAGTGGGCATTGGCCCCAATGGCACGCAGGTCAGTGATGTGGACCCGGGCAACTACACCGGGCAGAGTCTGCCGGATCTTCAAATTGAGAAGCGCGTCAACGGTGTTGATGCCAATACCGCTCCCGGTCCGAATGTGGATCAGGGCGAGATCGTCACCTGGACCTACGAAGTCACCAATAGCGGAAACGTCACTATCAGCGACATCGCAGTGACCGACGACATTGAAGGTCCGGTGTGCACCATTGACTCGCTTGCTGCGGGCCAATCCGAGACATGCACGCTCACCGGAGCCGCCGTCGCTGGCCAGTACACGAACATTGGCTCGGTGACGGGAACCGACCCGAGCGGCGCACGGCTCACCGATACCGACCCGGCCAACTACTTTGCCGCCGGACCGTCCATCGACGTGGAGAAGTCCACCAACGGTCAGGACGCAGACGTCGCTCCCGGACCATCCATCGCAGTGGGCGAGACCGTGACCTGGACCTACGACGTCACGAACACCGGCAACGTGGCGCTGACTGCTGTCACGGTGAGCGACAACGTCGAAGGTCAGGTCTGTGTGATCGCAGTACTCGCCGCCGGCGCGTCGGAAACGTGCTCACTTGACGGAGTCGCTACCGCCGGTGCCTACACAAACACAGCGACCGTGGTTGGTGTGGATCCCAGCGGGTCTGGAGTCAATGACGCCGATCCGTCCAACTACTTCGGTGGTCTCGGAGCGCTCGGCATCGAAAAGTCCACCAACGGAAGCGACGCCGACAACATTCCCGGTCCAACACTGCTGGTCGGCTCCGAGGTTGTCTGGGAGTACGTCGTTACCAACGAGGGCAACACTGTCGTGACCAATGTCGTGGTTGTCGACAACCTTGAAGGAGACGTCTGCACGGTCGACGAGCTCGCGCCGGGCGCATCAGTCACCTGTGATCTCGTTGGTGTGGCCACACTCGGCCAGTATGAGAACATCGGAACCGCAACCGGTCTCGATCCGGACGGGAACCAACTCTTCGATTCCGACCCGTCGAACTACATGGGTGCCGACACCGGTATCACCCTGGAGAAGTTGACGAACGGCGAAGATGCCGACGATGCGCCGGGTGTTCTGCTTGTGCCGGGCGACGATGTCGAGTGGACATACATCGTCACGAACCTCGGCAATCTGCCCGTGACGAATCTCGACGTGACCGATGACATCATTGGTGACATCTGCAGTTTCGCAACGCTTGGAGCGGGAGCGAGCCGCACGTGTACCGCTCGGGGCACGGCTGCAGTTGGCCCGTATCTCAACAACGGTTCGGTCACCGCTGTCGGTCCGAACAACACACCGCTTGCTGCTGAGGATCCATCCAACTATCTCGGGCTCGACCCGGCACTGAGCGTGGAGAAGTCCACAAACGGCGAGGATGCTGATGCTGCGGGCGAAGGTCCACAGGTCCGGGTTGGCGATGCAGTTACGTGGACGTACGTCGTGTCCAACGACGGAAACGTTGCACTCACCAACGTTGTCGTCAGTGACGATGTCGAGGGCGAAATCTGTACTGTGGCCACTCTGGATGTGGGTGCCTCAGAAACCTGCTCTCTGACCGGTGTAGCGGTTGCCGGCGACTACGTGAACACCGCAACTGTCACAGGTACCGACCCCGCTGGCAATGCGGTTACCAATACCGACCCATCGCGCTACGAGGGTCTTCAGTCGGGCCTGGATCTTGAGAAGTTGACCAACGGTGTTGCCGTTCCGGCCGGCGAGTCTGGCCCGTTCGTGGCTGAAGGCGACCCGGTGGTCTGGACCTACATCGCATCGAATTTCGGTAACTCCACCCTGACCAACGTTGTCATTACCGACAACCAGGAAGGTCTGATCTGCACCATCGAAACTCTTGCTGGCGGTGCAGCAGAGACCTGCACGGCCGAGGGAGTGGCTGACGCGGGCCAGTACAACAACGCTGCAGCTGTCACGGGTCTTGATCCTCTGGGGAATACCGTGGGCGCCGAAGATACTTCTGCGTACTTCGGAGCCGGCTCCGGACTCACTGTTGAGAAGGCTACGAACGGCCAGGACGCCGACACTGCCGCCGAAGGGCCACTGGTTCCGGTGGGTGCAGCTGTGACCTGGACGTACGTCATCACCAACAATGGAAACGTTGACCTTGTTGGAGTGGACGTGGTGGATGATCAGGTTGGTGACATCTGCACTATTGGCGCTCTCGCAGTTGGCGACTCCCGGACCTGTACCGCTGACGGCGTCGCCACCGAGGGTAGGTACGTGAACGAAGCAACGGCCAGCGGAATCACGCCGACGGGGGAAACCGTTGACGACACCGACCCGTCGCACTACTTCGGAGCCAACCCGGGCATCGGCATCACCAAGCTCGTGGACGGTGAGGCTGCCCCGGGCGACGGGCCGGTGCTGCCGGTCGGGTCCGAAGCCGAATTCACATTCATTGTCGTCAACACCGGAAACGTTGCCTTGGACGACGTTGCGGTTACCGACTCCGTATTTGGGGACGTCTGCACCATTGGAAGGCTCGATGTTCTTGCAGAGCAAACCTGCGCACTGACCTGGACGGTCGAAGCCGGCCAGCACCGAAACACGGCCACGGCCACGGGAACTGATCCCACCGGTCAGAACGTGAGTGACGAAGATGCAGCGAACGTGTTCGGCAGCGGCCCGGGCATCGCCATGGAGAAGAGCACGAACGATCAGGACAGTGACACCGCTCCGGGTGAGGGCATCGCTGTTGGTGACGCCGTGACGTGGACTTACGAAGTCACCAACACTGGAAACGTGGAACTGGTCGATGTGGTGGTCACGGATGATCGCGAAGGTCGTATCTGTGAGATCGCTTCGCTTGCCATTGATGAAACGGCGTTCTGCGTCGAGGTCGGTGTCGCTGGGCTTGGCGCCTACCGCAACGTTGGTACCGCGACCGCTCAAACGCCTCAGGGCACGCCAGTTGAGGATGCAGACCCGTCGAACTACGTCGGTGTCGTTGGAGCGCTCGGTAACTACGTCTGGCTTGATCTCAACGCTGACGGTGTCCAGGATGAGGGTGAGCCGGGCATTGAAGGAGTTCTGGTCGAGCTGAGCGCAGCTGGTGAGACCGCCGTGCTGGCGACAACCTCCACGGACGCCTCAGGCCGCTACCGATTCGATGGGCTTGCCCCCGGTGATTACGGGGTGAACTTCGTACTCGACGGCGCGGCCTGGACGGCAATTGGCGCAGGCACCGACGACGCACTGGACAGCGATGTGGATGCTGAGGGTCGAGTGGCGTCGGCCACCGTGCCGGTAAGCGCTGCAAACCTTGACGTTGATGCCGGCGTACTGCCTGGCGCAATCGGCGACTTTGTCTGGTTGGACGAAGACAGCAACGGTCTCCAGGGCGACGCAGAGCCGGGAATCGCCGGGGTCAATGTCGCTCTCTTTGTGGATCAGAATGGCGACGGAGTTGCTGATGGTCTGCCCATAGCGACAACTGTTACAGACGCCGATGGGTCCTATGCGTTCGAAGGTCTCGACGCCCGGGAAGACTTCATTGTGTCGTTCGCTTCGGTGGACGAGACCTTCCGCACCGACAGCGGGGTGGGCACTGATCCCGCAGTCGACTCCGATGCCAATTCGTCCACGGGAGTCACCCCGGTGGTTACTGTGGGCTGGGGTGAAACCAACGGCACCATTGACGCCGGTTACGTTCCGAACCCGGGACCCGGCTCCATTGGTGACACGGTCTGGTTGGACGCCAACAACAACGGAACCCGAGACGCAGGTGAAGTTGGCGTCGCCGACGTCGACATTGAGTTGCGTCTGCCGAACGGCGATGTGTGGGCCGACACCACCACTGACGAAGACGGCTTGTATCTGTTCGAGAACCTTCCAGAAGGTCGCTACGACGTTGTGGTCGACCCAGCGACGCTGCCCGCCGGCCTTATCCAGACGTCTGATTTGAACGGTCCACTTGACGGATCGTCACGTGAAGATCTGCTGGAGTCCGAGGAAGCAGCGCTTGACCATGACTTCGGATATCTGGAGCTTGCCACGATCGGCGACTTCGTGTGGAATGACGAGGATGGAGATGGCATTCAGGGCGCCGTCGAATCGGGTGTTCCCGGTGTAACGGTCACCCTTTGGACCGCCGCCGATGATGGTCAGCCGGGTAATGAAATCGGTTCAGTGCAATCGGGTCCAGACGGTGAGTACCTCTTCGATCGAATCGACCCACGTGAGGACTACGTGGTGCAGGTAACCCTTCCTGACGGGTGGATCCTGACCGAGGTGACTGCAGGAGAAGACCCGACGGTTGACAGCAACATCAATCCGAATACGGGCCTGTCCGAGGTCCTTCGGCTTGATGCCGGTGAGCTGAACCTGACCATCGATATCGGCGTGCTGCGCGCCCCGGCTTCGATAGGTGATGTCGTGTGGATGGACCTCAACGAAAACGGTGTCCAGGACACGGATGAGAATCCCATCCCGAATGCAACCCTGAACCTTTGGACCGTCAACGAGGACGGGTCGCCAAAGGATCAGATTGCCACGGACACGACGGATGAGAACGGTTTGTACCTCTTCGTCGGCCTCAACCCCGACACTGACTATGTCGTTCAGGTCGTGGATATCGACGGATGGTCGCTGACCAATGCCGATCAGGGACCGAGTGATGACATTGACTCTGACGTCGATCCAAACACTGGCATCAGCGCAGTGGTCGGACTTGAGCCGGGCGAAGAGGATCTCACCATCGACGTTGGACTTCTGCCTCGGCAGCCGGAGATTGAACTCGTAGTGCTCAGTGAGTCCATTCGGGTCGACGAGGACTTTGAACCCGTGCCCGTGAAGACTGAGGGTGAGAACGTAACGCTTACCTACACCTCCACAAATACGGGCGACTGGGACCTGATTGACGTCACGGTCACCGACACCGAGCACGGCGAGATCTGTGTGATTCCGTCACTCAAGATGGGTGAGAGCGACGTGTGCACGCTTGTCGTGACGGCCCCAATTGGCAAGAAGACGGCGACGGCGACCACCCAGGGAGATCCGGTTGACGCTGATGGAAACCCGGCGGAGCAGTTGGACGGAACGCCGGTGAGCAGCGTCGACGACGACGAGTTCCTCGGCTACGAGGGCACTCGTGTGTTGCCGACCGCTGTTGTCCCATCTGCCACTCCCACGGCCACACCGGTTCCGCCTACGCCAACGCCTGTGCCGGTGACGCCTATTGCCATCACCGGTGCGAACTCGTCATCGCTGGCCCTGGTTGCTCTTGGCCTGCTCGGCGCCGGAGCCACGATGCTTCTCATGGGACGTCGGCGTCACGCTCCTTTTGACACCAACTGATGAGAATTGACAAACGTAGATTTAACGGACATGTGCCAGGGGCACATGTCCGTTGGGGCAGCGGCACGACAGTGGCGCTTTCGTGCAGGAACTCTCCGTAGGGCTTCGACCGGAACGGAGGAAACTGGCGTAGACATACTCCGTGGCAATTCTGCTCAGTCTGATAACCGCCTTTGGCTTCGGTGCCGGTGACTATTCAGGAGGTCGCGCGGCCCGGCGGACATCGGTGCAACATGTGCTCGTCGGAGCCCATGGCGTTGGCCTGCTGGGCGTGCTGATTGCTGCGCCGTTTATCGCCGAACGATTCAGCACTCGCGACTTTGTGCTTGGAGCGGTGGGTGGGTTCTTCGGGCTGATTGCGATCGGCATGATGTATCGCCGTCTGGCCCTCGGCCCAATGGTCGTGGTGGCGCCAATCACGGCCGTGACGAGTGCAGCGGTCCCTGCACTCTGGAGCGTCGCTCGTGGTGATGCGCTGAGCGCATTGGCCACGGCGGGCGTGGTGGTAGCGCTTGTTGCCATTGTGCTCGTCTCCCGCAGTCGTGACGGCTCTGACAGCGACGATGCGCCGGTCACCGCAGTCGTCGTCGGAGAGTCTCTGCTGGCAGGAGCGTGTTTCGGCGTCTTCTTCATCTTCCTCGATGAGACGGCTGAAGCAACGGCACCGTGGCCGTTGGTGAGCGGCCGGCTCACGACGGTCACGCTTCTCGTTCTGGTTCTTGCGTTCCTGCGCCTCTCCGGTCGCGATGGCGCGCTCATGGCGTCGGATGAGCCTGACGGGACCAACACGTTTCCGTGGCTGCTGGTGTTGCTCACCGGCGTGTTCGACGGCGGCGGCAATCTGACGTTTCTGCTCGCCACCGGCGTTGGAAACCTGTCCACGGTGGCCGTGCTGTCGTCGCTGTACCCGGTGGTAACGGTTGCCCTGGCCCGCACGATTGACCGGGAGACAATGAGCCCGACGCAGGTTGTCGGTCTGGCGCTTGCGCTTCTTGCAACCGTACTGATCAGTCTCGGCTGATCAATGTCAGCTGATCAGCCGCTTGTGGGGTCTGCCCCCGGATACGGCGCATCACCCAGGCGGGCCTGCAGTCGGTTGAGTTCGGCCATCAGCTCAGCAGTGACCGCTTCGTGACCTGGCAGGCCGAAGATGTTGTTGATCTCCATTGGGTCAGCAATCAGGTCAAAGAGTTCCCACTCGATTTCCTGGCTGGGGTCACGCGCCCCGGGCTGGTCCATCGGGTCGTTGTAGTAGCAGATCAGTTTGTGGGTCCGCGTGCGGACTCCGTAATGAGCGGGGCATGCGTGGCTTCGATCGTTGTGCATCCAGTAGCGGTAGTACATGGAGGTGGGCCAGTCCTCGGGGGTGACACCGTCGAGAAGAGGCACCGCCGAGCGACCCTGCAGGTGCGCGGGGGCGGCTACGTCAGCAAGCTCAAGAAATGTCTGCGCAAAGTCCACGTTGACGACAATGTCGTCAACCACTGAACCGGCAGGTATCCGCCGCGGGTATCTCATGACAAGTGGCATCTGGAGCGACTCCTCGTACATGAGGCGCTTGTCGAACCATCCGTGGTCACCGAGGAAGAAGCCCTGGTCGGAGGTGTAAACGACGATCGTGTCATCGGCAAGCCGGTTCGTGTCGAGGTGGTCGAGCATGCGTCCGACATTGTCGTCGACGCTGGCGACCACACGGAGGTAGTCCTTGATGTAGCGCTGGTAGCGCCAATCGATCTCCTCGTCGAGTGTGAGGCCGGGTGGGACTGTTGCTTTGAGGTCCTGGATGGGATCGAGGTCCATCATGCGCATCTTGACGGCCTGGACCACCTCGGCACGACCAATGAGGTCATCCCGGAACGTGTCGGGAAACGGAATCGTGTCGTCCTCATACATCGCGAAGTGCTTCGAGTCCGGCTGCCAGCTGCGGTGCGGAGCTTTGTGGTGACAGAACAGCGCGAACGGCCGATCCTCGTCTCGTTCGTCGATCCAGTTCAGGCAGTCGTCGGTGATGAGGTCGGTGACGTAGCCAGCGCGTTCCACGACGCGTCCGCCTTCCTCAAGCATGACGGGGTTGTGGTAGTGACCCTGGCCGGGAAGAACACTCCAGTGGTCGAAGCCGGCCGGGTTGTGTTCAGGATCGTGGCCCAGGTGCCATTTGCCGAAGAGTGCAGTTTGATAACCGGCGTCCTGCAGCGCCTGCGGGAAGGTCCACAGGTTCGAGTCGAGGGGAGTGGCGAGCGTGGTGACACCGTTGACGTGGTTGTAGGTGCCGGTGAGTATGGCCGCCCGGCTTGGCGCACAGATGGAGTTGGTGCAGAATGCTGAATCGAAACGGGCTCCGCCTGCGGCGATGCGGTCGATGTGCGGCGTCTCGTTGATCCGGCTGCCATACGCGGAAATGGCGTGCGCAGCGTGATCATCACTCATGATGAACAGCAGGTTTGGCCGCTTTGGCGCTGGTTGTTGAATTGTCATCAGGAGTCGAGTGCGGCGAGCGCGATGCTGGCGAGTTCGTCGCGCAACAGGGCGACGCCCAGGCCGTCCGGCAGTGGGATCAGACTTGAGGAGAAGGCGTAGGAAACGTCATGGTCGGGGAGGTAACCCGCCTGGCTTCGGAACCCGGGGACCCCGCCGCCGTGGCTGTACACGCTGAACTGCTGACCGTTTGCTTCCCCGGTACCAACGTCGATGCCGAGTCCGTAGTTTGACGTCGCAAGTTCGGGGCTGATCATCCGCTCGACAGACTCAGGCTTGAGAAGTGTGCCGTTGAAGATGGAGCCAAAGATGCGGGCGACTTCAAGGAGTTGGGCTTCATTGCCACCACCGGTCCATCCAGCGGACTGAAGGACAGCCTGCTCGCCCGTGAGAACGTCGATGACCGGGTCGTCGTTATTCACGGTGAGTCCAAGGTCGTCCCGGACTCCGGGAAGCAGCGTCAGGGCGTTGTAGAGCTCGGCGCGGGCGTAGGCGTGTACGACTGATGTTGGCGGGAACTCTTCTGGGGTGAGATAGATCTCTGATGCGCCGGACGGCTCAAAGATGCGAGAGCGCATTTCCTCGGCTGCGGAGTTTCCCGTGAGTGCTTCGATGAGAAGACCGGCTGCCACGAAACCACCGGTCTCATACTGGTAGTCCGAGCCCGGGCTGAACAGCGGATCCTGTCGGCCGAGGAACTCGAGTATCTCTTCTGGTTCGAAGGGCTGATCCTGTCGCAGGGCAGCTTCAAAGTAGAACCCGGGGTCGAATGCGTACTCGATGAGGCCGTTTGTGTGATCCATGAGTTGACGCACGGTGATCTGATCTTCAGAGGGGTGATCGCCAAGCCAGTCGCCGAGGTAGGTGGTCACCGGTTCGTCGAGTTCGATCAGGCCTTCCTCTGCGAGTTGGAGGATGAGCGTGGCAGTCATGGTCTTGGTGATGGAAGCGATCCGAAAGTAGTCGTCGGTTGTGACGGGTTCGTTGGTGGTGAGGTCGGATACACCGCTCGCGACGGCTACTGGGGCGTAACCGGGAATTATGAGCGCGGCGGACACGCCCGGCGCCCCGTTGCCTTCGCGCCAGGAATCGACGGCGGCCTGAACTTGCGAGGTGATCTGGGTGTGGATCTCTTCTTCGGTGGGAGCGGGCACCTCGGTTGGCTCAGGCACGGCAGTGGGAGCGGGCACCTCGGTTGGCTCAGGCACGGCAGTGGGCTCTGGCAGGGCAGTGGGCTCTGGGACTGGCGTAGCTGTGGGCGCTGCAGCCCGCTCCTCGGTTGATGTTGACGCTGTGGACGAATCGCTGATCGTTGATGTGTCGGGGTCATTCGCGTTCGCTGATGGGGAACCGCATGCGGCTGCAAACAGCAGGAGCGCAAGCCCGAGGGCAAACCAGCGAACCAAGGATCTTGCCGAGTCAACCAGGTGCACCCAGTGAACCAGGGACCTTGCAGAGCGAGGGGGAAAGTGAGACGTCATGGCAATAGTCAAGCAGATGAGCTATTCAGGGCTGGCCAGCTGCCAGTCAGATAGTGGTCAGCGTTTGTATTTGATGCGGTAACACTCGGAACACAGTGGAGAAACCTGAGCTTCCTAGTTTGACCTCGTCACTTCGATAGAGGGGACCCGAAGACGAAAGGGCAGGCAATGTCGAGGAGAATTTCCCGGTTGGCGGGGAAGCTGGCAATCACCAGTGTTGTCGTGGGGGCAGCGGTGCTCATGATTCCGGGGAGCAGTGGTGCCCAGGATCTTGACGAGGCCGCAGCGCTGGCAGCAGAGAACCGCGCCCTTCTCGACAATCTCTGGATCCTGGTGGCCGGCATTCTCGTCTTCCTGATGCAAGCGGGATTCGGCCTGGTTGAGGCGGGACTCACCCGGGCCAAGAATGTTGCGAACATCATGGCGAAGAACCTTGCTGACGCCACGCTCGGAATCCTGATGTTCTTCCTGTTTGGCTACCGACTCGCCTTTGGTTCGTGGTTGCCATTCATGGACATTGACACATTCACCGATCTGGCGGGTGGGCCCGTCGGGTCTCATGCAACGTTCTTCTTCTTCCAGGCAATGTTCGCTGCTGCGGCGGTGACCATCGCGTCCGGAGCCATGGCGGGACGCACGAAGTTCACCAGCTACCTCATCTTCGGTGCAATCACCACCGCGGTCATCTACCCGGTTGTTGTTGGATGGACCTGGGGCGGCGGTTGGATTGCGAACATGTCTGTAGGTGATGCTGTGTACTCCGACTTCGCCGGTTCAACCATCGTGCACTCCGTCGGAGCCTGGGCCGCTCTCATGGGCGCCCTGATGCTTGGCCCCCGCATTGGGAAGTACGACGAGAACGGCAAGCCCCGAGCCATCCCCGGGCACAACATGGCTTACACGATCATCGGTGTCTTCATCCTCTGGTTCGGCTGGTTCGGCTTCAACGGCGGATCCGAACTTGCCATGGACAATCTTGTCGCATTCGTTGCGGTGAACACTGCGCTTTCGGCCTGCGCTGGCGTTGTGGGCGCAGTGATCGTCATCTGGATGATCAGCGGCAAGCCTGATGTGGCGATGGCCGGAAACGGCGCTCTTGCCGGGCTTGTGTCCATCACTGCTCCCGTTGGAGCGGTGACGCCAATGATGGCAATTCTCATCGGCTTCATCGGTGGCATCCTCGTCGTTGCTGCGGTGCTGAGCTTCGACCGAATGGGGATCGATGACCCGGTCGGCGCCATCTCTGTGCATGGTGTCTGTGGAATCTGGGGAACCTTGTCAATCGGTCTGTTCGCTCGCTACGACGATGCATTCCTCGGACGCGAAGATGCGGGACTGTTCTACGGTGGCGGCATAAACCAACTCATCATGCAATTCATCCTGGTGGCCATCGTTGCAGTGTGGACCGTGGTGACAACCGGCATTGTGTTCGCCGGACTCAAGTACACCATTGGCCTGCGTGTGAGTCGCGAGGAAGAGCTCAAGGGTCTCGACCTCACTGAACACGGGTCACCCGGCTACGCCCCCGAAGCAATGGCCGGCTGAGTCCTTTCTGATCACCGGCTCGGGTTTGCGTTGACGACGTGAAGAATGGTCCCCGGGCTGCAGTCAGCCGCCGCAACTCCAAAGGCGGTGCCCAGCAAGTAGTGTTTGGCTCAATGCTGCTCCAGCGTGCCTCACTCACACCACCTGCACTCACAGCGTTTGGACCCACTCCCGCAGGGCGTTCCGTTCGCGTTCTTCTGCTGATCTTCATCGTTGCGATGTGTGGCGCGTGCAATGACAGCTCCTCAGCGGGTGGCGCAGTCGGTGAAGCCACCCAGGAATCCGGCGCCGGGGTTGAAGTGCCATCGGCGACCATCGCTGCATCGCCGACGACTCCACGAGTTGCGATGAGCCCGACTGCGGTGCCCACCCCGCTCCCCATTGTCGAGCCGACCGTCACGCTGGTCGGCACCGTGGTCAGCAATGGCAAGCCGCTCGCGTCAACAACCGTCACGTTGGGTGCCCGGACGGTGTCCACAGATGACGGCGGAATGTTTGTCTTTGTCAACGCAACCCCGGGCACCGTTGTCGCATCGCGGCCTGCGTGGGAACCCACGGAGGTCAGCTGGGACGGGGCCACCGTTCCGCTTACCGTCGAACTCGACCCCATCGTTGTTCGGGGACTTCGCGTCAGCGTGTATTCCGAACTCACTGATGCGGTGTGGGACAACCTCATCGCACTCGCGGGAACCTCTTCGGTCAACGCTCTGGTCTTTGACACGAAGGACGAGAGCGGCCACGTCCGTTATGAAACAAATGTGGCGCTTGCCAACGAAATCAACGCAGTCCTGCCCATGTATGACCCGGTGCAGCGCATTGCGCAGGCACGCGAGGCTGGCTTGTACACCATCACCCGAATCGTGTCCTTCGAAGATCCCATCCGCGCAAACGCGCGCCCTTCTTCGCGTGCCACCGGTAAGTGGATCGATGCCGCCAACTCGGACAACTGGGGTTACAACCTGGATCTGGCCGAAGAGGCGTGCGCGCTCGGCTTCGATGAGATCCAGTTTGACTACGTGCGGTTCCCCACCGGCGTAGGTCAGTACGGACGCCCGGCAACGCAGGCTGAGCGGGTTGGATACATCGTCGATTACCTCACTCGGGCTCGCGATATTTTGCATCCCATGGGCTGCGCGCTTTCGGCGGACATTTTTGGCATCGTCCTCAGCTCAGCTGATGACCAGGGCATCGGACAGGTTCCCGAGGATCTGTCGACGGTTGTCGATGCGCTGAGTCCAATGGTGTACCCCAGTCACTACGGCAGTGGTTGGCTCGGTCTTGCGAACCCCAACAATCACAATGCTCTGGTGACCGCTGATGCGCTTGATGATGGCAGTTCGCGCCTGGTCGGCAACGCGGTCATGCGTCCCTGGCTCCAGGCGTTCTACTACAACGCATCGGAAATCCGAGCGGGCATCGACGTGGCCGATGAACGCGGCATGGGTTGGCTTCTGTGGGAAGCGGGCGGTTCCTACAGCGCTGCCTCGTTGCCGCCGGCGCCGGTCGTCGATGCGGACGGCACAGCGCTCAACACTCAGGTGCCGAGCATTGATGACGCCGACGAGTAGCCAGACGCTCTGGTCGCCTGGCCTCAGCTGAAGTCGAGGCCCTTTGCGGCTACCGGCGACATCATGGTGATTTCGGGGCGTCCGCTGAGGAGGCCCCCAAGGGCACCCATCGCTGACTTCATTGCGTCACCTTTGCCATGCACGTCAAGGGCAGCCTGATCTTCGTAGACCTCGAAGAACACGAAGGTCCCTGGGTTCTTGGAGTCTTCTGAACAGGAGTAGACAAGAAGACCGTTCTCCTCATCTGATGCAGCGATGGCCGCCTTGATGGCCTCGCGGCATTCGTCGGCCTTTCCTTCGGCAGCGGACAGCTTGGCAGTCATTGTGATCTTGGGCATTCCGCAAACCTACCCGATTGGCAAATCACCAGCGGACGAGGAAACTCTCCGGGCCGCGGAAGGTGATGTTGGGTGACGACGCCAGGTCCTGATCTTCAAGCATGCGAAGGGTCGGCACGCGTTCGGTCAGCACTTCGAGCACGATGTTGGCTTCGAATTTCGCGAGGTTCGCTCCGAGGCAGTAGTGGATGCCCTTGCCGAACGAGATGTGGTGTGCTGCGTTCGGGCGGTGAATGTCGAACACATCTGGCTGCTCGAAGATCTCCGGCTCCCAGTTGGCAGAGGCGAAGTTCATGAAGATCTTCGTACCGGCCGGAAGGTCATAGCCAGCCAGGTTGGTGGGTTCCGTGGTCACACGTCGCCACGAGATCTGACTCGACTCGAACCGAAGGACTTCTTCCACGGCGTTGGGGATGAGCGCCGGGTGAGCCACCAGCTGGTCCCATTGGTCGCGCCGGGGGAGGAGGCACCGCAGAGCGTTGCAGATGAGATTGGTGACTGCCTCGTGTCCGGCGAAGGAGAGCCCATAGATCACGGACTCAACTTCGCGATAGGAGATCTCGGTCGCGTCCGCGTGGTGTGCGGCAAGGAGTTCGGACGCGAAGTCATCTCCCGGGTTGTCACGCTTGGACGCGGTGAAGTTTCGGCAGTAGCGCCAATACGCAAGCATCTTCTCTGCAATGGCGGTCTGGGTGGCTTCGTCGGGTTGACCCCACGAGAACGCTTTGCGGTCGCCGCACCACTCCTTCAACGACTCATCGTCAGATTCGGGGAAGCCAATGAAGCGGAAGACGGTCTCACCCGGAAGAGGAAACGCAAACGCATCGATGAACTCCGCCGGCTGAGGCCCAGCCAGCATGTCATCGATCAGCTCATAGCTCCGGCGGCGCACATAGGGTTCAAGCGTCTTGAGGCGACGACGCGAGAACCCCTGCCGAGTGTATTTGCGAATGCGTCCGTGGTCCGGCTCGGGGCGATTCGACATCACTGCCACCGGGTCGAAGTCCGGCGCTCCAAGCACGTCTTTCGCCCCGTCCGAGAGCGGGAAGACCGGATCCTGCACGTTGGTGGAGGCGTAGACGTCCGGATCGTTGAAGACCTCGAGGATGTCCTCCATGCGGGTGATCACGAGGTATCCGAGGGCTTCGGAATAGAAAACCGGGGTCTCCTCGCGCAGCTTGGTGGCAATGGGATAGGGCGCGTCCAGATAGTCCTCGTTCAACGGGCTCCATGTGTGATTCACCGGACAGCCCGTGGGAGGAGGCGGCCCCTCACCCGCCGCAGCGTGATAGTCGTTGGCGCTGCTCATGTCACTGCTGCTCGTGTCACTGCTGCTCGTGTCACTGCTGCTCGTGTCACTGCTGCTCATGTCACTGTTGCTCATGTCACTGCTGCTTGGGCGGCGGGGTCCTGTGCCGTGGTCAGGTCATAGGTGGCCACCGTGCATCCCACAGAAAAGATGGGAATGGGTGCATAGAAGTGGACCGTGCCGGTTGCTCCGTTCACCGCGGCGCTGGTGGCAAGAAAGGTGCGGATCTCGAAGCCACCCTGACCAGCCTCGGCGTAGACCGAGGCGTCGTCGTAGTCGAGCAGTGCGTCCTTGTCGTTCCGACGCCAACGGTCAAGGAAGTCGCGATCCCAGGGCTCGTTGATTTTGCCGGAGTCTGGAGTTGCCGGCCAGTGCGAGATGCCGCCGGTGCCCACGACTGCGATGCGCTCGGGCACGGCGTCGGCCGCCCGGCGAAGGGCCTCGCCGAACGCCCACGCCCGATGGAGCGGGCTGAGCGGAGGACCCTGGCAGTTGATGTTGGCAGGGATGATTGGAAGGTCATAGCGCGGTGTCAGGAAGTGCAACGGCACCATGATTCCATGGTCGAACTTCCACTCTTCGGCGTAGGCCACATCGCTGTGGCTCATCACTTCGGAAATGAATCGCTGCGACAGATCCCGGTTGCCGGGAACCCGAACCCGGTCAATGCCAAGCCAACCGGGATCCTCGATGGGCCCGTCGTAGAAGTCCGCCATGCCCAGCGCGTAGCTCGGCATGTTGTTCATGAAGAAGTTCGCGAAATGTTCCGCCGCAATGATTACCAGGGCGTCCGGCCTCGCGGCCTCAAGCGAGACGCGCATCTCATCAAAGGCTGTGTAGAAGGCGTCGCGCACCTCCGGGTCGGCCTGATCGGCTCGGCCGGTTATGCCGGGAGCGTGGCTTGCAACGCCAGCAAAGACAAGAGGCATCAGCTGGTTCCTTCCATGTTCGTTCCAGCAACGGCCGGGCTGCTGCCGATTCCCTGGGTTGTGTTGCTTTCCTGGCCGAGCTTTGCGGCGTGGGAGTCCACACCCTCGTAACCCGTCATGGCGTACACGCCCTCGCGGACAGGCCCATGCTTTGTGATCCCGTCGCGCATGCGCTGCAGATAGTCGGCCCATTCGATTTGATGAAGTGCGGCAAAGTGCATGAGTATCTGACCGTTTACGCCGAGGTGGAACAGCAGTCCAATGTCGGGTTCGGTCAGTGCAGCAACTTCCTCCTCGGTGAGGTCCCATCCGGAACCGCTGGCCAGGGCGCCGTGCCGGTCGGAGCGATATGCGTCCTGGAGGCGTTCGTCGCGGTTCAGTTCGTAGAGAAACTTCTGAACGTAGTAGAGACTCATCGCTGTCCTAGGTGAAGCTGACGGTGAACGTGCCGAGAGGGCCGTAGTCGGCACGGAAGGTGTCGCCCGCCGTGATGTCCACGGGACGGGTGAAGGAGCCGGCGAGGATGATCTGGCCGGCTTCAAGCTTCATGCCCTGCTCGGCATAGCGGCGCGCCAGCCAGATGATGCCGTTCGCCGGATGATCGAGCACTGCCGCAGCCACGCCAGATTCCTCGATCGCGTCATTGCGATACAGCAGGCCGGGAACGTAGCGAAGGTTCAGTTGACGTGGACCGATCTGGTCGCCTCCGGTGATGATGCCTGCGTTCGCAGCATTGTCCGAGATGGTGTCGACGACTGTTCGGGTTCTGCCGCTTACTGGATCCTTGCGGTGACTGCGGGCCGCAATGAGTTCAAGTGCCGGCGTGACGTACTCCGTGGCATCCAGAACCTCTTCGATGGTGTGGTCCGTTCGGTCGAGGTCATCTTTCAGAACGAACGCCAACTCCACTTCAATCTTGGGATCAAGGAACATGTCAGCCGGGATGCTTGCGCCTCCATAGAACACCATGTCGTCGGTGATGAAACCCGAATCCGGTGTGGCGATGTTCATGGCCCTTTGCATGACCCGGGAAGTCAGCCCTATCTTGTGGCCCACCATCTTCTCGCCTCGCTCCAAGCGAAGCTTCTTCCAGGCAGCCTGAACGCGGTAGGCGTCATCGATGCTCATGTCAGGATGATGCTGCGTCGTCTGACTCACCTGCACTCGCGCTCGTTCGGCGCCGTCGAGACGGTTCGCCTCGGCGGCGATCTGCTCGTCGGAAAGGGCGATCCTGGGCGCGTCAGTCATTGGTTTCTTTCGGGTGCCCAGGAGCATCTGTCCTCGTTCGAGACCACCGTCACAAACCACCTCACAAGACGCGTCGCAAGCGCGCCCTGGGTGCCATTGGGCGGGTTGTTCCCGAATTGCTGCACATGTTAAACATATGGCATGCCGCACCTCATTGTCGAATACTCCTCGAATCTCAACCACCTGATTCAGGTCCAGCGCCTTGTCGACGTACTCCATGCCGCAGCCATTGATGATGGATTGGCCGAGATGGCCACACTTCGCACGCGCGCCGTGGAGCGGACCCACTATCGCATTGCGGACGGCGATCCCAGCCATGGGCTCATCGCAATAATCGCTCGGGTGGGGCCGGGCCGGGCTGACGACGCCAAGGTGAAGTTCCTCGGTCGCCTCCTCGATGAGGCGGAGGTTTTCTTGGCGCCCCACCTCGACACGGTCACCATCGCGTTCAGTGCGGAGATACAGGAGATCGACGCTCCTATGCGCATCAATCGGAACCACGTCAAGACGAAGCTCGCAAACTCATAGGACGAGGTACGCCCGGGCTTGCGCTCCATGCAAGAACAGTCAGGTTGAGCGTCGCACGGTTGAGGAGCGGCTTCTGTGAGCGCCTCGATCGACGCGACTCGTTTGGAAAGCCGTTCTCGTTACCCGGGATTGAATTGAAATGGGGCTAATTGCCCGGGTCGAACGACCGATACATAGGTGGACGGCCCAACAGGGCTGGACCGAACTCACGAGACGCGACTGGTTCTCATGGCAAACACCAAGACTCAAAAGAAGCATCAGGGACAGAAGCACCCAACGCGGGCGCCCCAACTGATCCCTGCGAGCGGCGACAACAGATGCGAGACAGTTCTCACTGAGGGGCATCGCGTAGTCGAACTCGGTGAGCTTGTGCAAACGGTGTCGAGCATCCTGCTGGAAGTGCACGACCCGGCTGATGCTGAAGCCCACCTTCTCGAAGTTGCCACCGCCATCGGAGCGTGCACTGGCGTCACACTGGTGGCTATAAACAGCGTGTCAACTTCGGCGTCGACTTGTCCGGCGGCCATGTTCGCCAGCAATGCACAGGCTGTCGTCGCCAGCGCCTGTATCGGCGCAGTGGACATTGGTTTCAACGCATCACATGTCCCGAGCAGGTTCTGGGATGCCACGCACATCGCCATTGGTGCCATGGTTTCACAGTTCCAGTATCGCGTGCAGGCCGAACGCGCTCTTGAGGCTCAGGTCAGCTTTGCGACCACACTTCGCGATGTCTTCGAGACGCTGGCGAGTACCCGAGGTCCCGAAGTTGCCAAAGTGCTCGCCGCGTCACTCGATCGACTTGGACGTCATCTTGGTGCCCAGTCTCTGGCCATCTGGATGCAAGGCGAGTCAAGTGGCGTTGTTGAGCGGATCATGCGCTGGAACCCGGATGGGCCTGGGGGCGAGGAAACGTCCTTCGGTCGAGCAGCCAGCGATTCATCGGCCCAGAATTCCGATGTTGCAATGGTCAATGTTCACGGGATGACTGCTTCAGCTCGTCGCCAGTTTTCGGCCGGTGTCGAGGAACTTCATGAAGAGTTCGTCGAGGCGCAGCGCAACTCCGGTGACATCGACGTCCCGGGTGCTCTGGATGGAGTTCGTTTGTGGGCTGTGCCCATGGTGCATGCGTTCCGACTCGGTGCGTTGGTTGTCGGCTTTGCGGACGGACGAGACCTCACTGAGTGGGAACGTGCGGGCCTCCACAGCTTCGTCTCACAAATTCCGTCGCTGCAGGCCCGTATTGCAGCCGAGGCCAACCTGCGCACTGCTCTCGAAGCTGCGCCAATCGGGGTTGTCGTGCGCGACGCTCGGGGTGTTGTCGTGGAATGCAATACGGCGTACTGCGACCTTGTGGGTCTGGCCGACAAGGAAAAGGCGCTCGGATCCGTCGGCACTGGCGACTGCGTTTTTGTGGAGGCAGCCAGTGATGGCCAGATCCCACCGTCTGAACGTAGTGACGGTCACCTGGTCAAGTTGCAGCACAGTTGCGGCCGCATCGTCTGGGCCAGAGTGTTTTCAACGAAGATGACCACAGGCGACCACGAACTCACGTGGACGTACTACGAAGATGTCACCGAAGAGCGGGAGACACACGCCGTGCTGTCTCAGCGTGCAAACTTTGACCAGCTGACGGGTCTGCCGAACCGCCACGGGTTCGCAGAGATGATCTCCACTCCGCCTGCTGCGGAGATGGACGCTCCGGCACGATCCAATGCAGCGCTACTGATGATCGACCTCAACGAATTCAAGAAGGTGAACGATGAGCATGGGCATCAGGTCGGTGATGCCGTGCTGCAGGAGGCCAGCTCTCGCATTCAGCAGGCTGTGCGATCGACGGACCGGGCAGTTCGCTACGGTGGCGACGAGTTCGTTGTGCTGCTGGCAGGACCCATTCTCGTGGAGCACGCGATGAACGTGGCCGACAACATTCACGCGGCATTTGTCTCTCCCGTAGGCGTCAATGGACTTGAGCTGCAGATCGGACTCAGCGTTGGCGTGACGCTGGTGAACGACGACCTTTCCATCGAGTTTCCCGATGCTCTGGCCCGCGCTGATGGGGCCATGTATCGGGCCAAGGGGGAAGGGCCCAGCGGCACCGCTGTTGAACTCTGACCGGGCGTTGAGGCGCTCAACGAGTCTTGGCCGGCGGGTGAAATGCATCACATCCCCGGGTAACGCGAGAGCACGCCGTTAGGCTTTGGGCACCGATCGGGTTTTCCGATCGGTGGGTTCGCAGAGGAGCATTGGTTTCGCTATCTCATCGTGAGCCATCACGAGAGACTGTGTCCCTGGCCGAGAAGCCGGGCAGAACGAAACCCCCATCGCAACCCCCTTTGAATTCCGTCCGCTCGACCGTCGTGTCGTGTGTGGACGTGGAGAAGCAATGTCACGTACTTTCGCCCAGCTGGGCGTACCCGAATCCATCTGTCGCGCGCTCGAAGCTCGTGGCATCACCGAACCGTTCGACATCCAGGCTGCAACGCTCAAAGATGCGCTCGCCGGCCGCGACGTGTCCGGCCGCGCCCCAACAGGATCGGGCAAGACGCTCGCTTTCGGTATCCCTGTTGTCGCCAACCTGGAACGAGCCGAGTCGCGCAGGCCCCGGGCCCTTGTGCTTGCTCCCACCCGCGAGCTTGCCGAGCAGATCTATACCGAACTCAAGTCCTTCGCAAAACCCGTTCGCATCGGAGTTGTCTACGGAGGGGTTGGCTATGGCGCCCAGATTCGTTCGCTGCAACAGGGCATCGAAGTTCTCGTGGCGTGCCCCGGACGCCTCGAAGATCTGATCCAGCGCGGCGACGTTGACCTCAGCCATGTGGAACGAGTGGTGTTGGATGAGGCTGACCGCATGGCCGACATGGGCTTCCTCCCTGCTGTGCGTCGCCTTCTGGACCAGACTCGTTCGAAGCGCCAGACAGTTCTGTTCTCGGCGACGCTCGACGGCGACATCGCGAAACTGTCTGCTCAATACCAGACCAACCCGGTCCGTCACGAGGTAGGCGAGGAAACACCCGACATCACCACAGCCGACCATCTGTTCTGGAAGGTCGACAAGTCAGACCGAACCGGAGTCACGGCCGAAGCCGTTCGTGTGGAGTGGCCAGCCATCATCTTTTGTCGCACGCGCCATGGCTGTGACCGTCTGACCAGGCAGCTTTCCAAGCTCGGTATCGATGCTGCTGCAATTCACGGTGGACGGAACCAGAATCAACGAACACGTGCACTCGCAGACTTCGCCTCGGCTCGAGTCCAGGCACTCGTCGCAACCGACGTGGCTGCCCGTGGAATCCACGTCGACGGTGTCACGCTTGTCGTCCACTACGACCCACCAGAAGATCATAAGACCTACGTTCACCGCTCCGGCCGAACGGCCCGTGCTGGTGCCGGCGGTGTCGTTGTATCGTTGCTGCAGTCGGATCAGTTCAAAGACGCTCGGCGTATGCAGAAGAAGATCGGACTGAGTGAGGACTTCACGCTTCCTGATCCTCAGATCCTGCTGGATCTCGCATCCTCTGAGCCGAAGCCCGACCGCCCACCCGTGCGGGTCGATGAGCACCACGGTTCGGGTCGCGGTGGCGGCGGCAACCGAGGCGGTTCCAGTCGTGGTGGTTCCAGCCGAGGTGGTTCCAATCGCGGTGGCTCCAGCCGAGGCGGTTCGAATCGCGGTGGCTCCAGTAACGGTTCGGGAAGCGGCAGGGGCAGGAAAGGTGCAAAGGGTTCCGGCGGCGCGAAGTCGAATCGCTCCAAGGCAGGCTCCAAGTCCGGAGACGGATCATCCCAGGGGGCAGGCTCCGGAGGCTCGAGTTCTGGGTCGAAACGGCGATCCAACAAGAAGACGTCGCAAAGCGCAATGAACCGCAAGGCACGTCGCGCTCACCTGCAGACAACCAACAAATCCGGCAGTCGCAGCTGACGAGCGAGCACGCGGTGTCAGACACACCGTTACAAGCGCTGGTCTCGGAACGCGGTGTCAGACACACCGTGACAAGCGCTGGTGCTGGGCCAGCTCTGTAGGATTGTGCCATGACACAGCTTCTTGGAATTGTTGGAAGTCTCCGCAGCGGCTCGGTGAACCGCATGGTCGCTCGCGCTGCCGTGGACGGCGTCGCGTCGGTGCAGGGTATTTCCCTGACGCTGCACTCGGTGGCCGACGTGCCGCTCTACAACGGCGATCTGGAAGAGGCAGGGATTCCGCAGTCTGTGCAGAATCTTCATGATGCGGTCGGAGCTGCCGACGGCGTGATCTTCTTCTCGCCGGAGTACAACGGGTCGTTCCCTGCCGTGGTCAAAAACGTGATCGACTGGTTGTCCCGACCGCCAAAGGCATGGGAAGGAAGCGCGTTGACGATGGTCGTGACCACGCCGGGCCCCCGTGCTGGCGCTGGCCTGCGCACACACTTCAGCGCAATCATGGAGCAACAGCCGATCCGTTTGCACGAACCGCTGGGCATCGGCTCCTATTCCGACAAGATCGCCGATGGAGCCCTTTCGGATACCGCAACCATTGAAGAACTCATGCAGTTCGTGGCCGCCTTCGCTGCTTTCGGCCAGAACTAGCAAGATCGGCAACCTGTAACGGTGTGTCTGACACCGCGCACCTGTCAGGCGGGAGTGGATGGCTCGGTGACTGAAGCGCCGGGTCGGTCGGTGCGGAGCAGGTTTTCATAGAGCGAGTTGTAGAGGCCGTCGAGATCGCGGAGTTCGGTGTGCGTGCCTCGCTCCACGATTTCGCCCTCATCGAGAACAATGATCTGGTCAGCGGCGGTAATGGTGGAGAGCCGGTGGGCGATCACCAGAGAGGTTCGACCGGCCAACGCTGTTTCGAGCGCCGCCTGCACGAGCAGTTCGTTTTCGCTGTCGAGGTGGCTGGTGGCCTCATCAAGGATCACGATGGCCGGGTCCTTGAGGAGCATGCGGGCGATGGCCAGGCGCTGCTTCTCGCCACCCGAAAGGCGGTAGCCCCGCTCGCCGACCACGGTGTCGAACTTCTCAGGCAATGCGTCGATGACCTCGAAGATGCGGGCGGCCCGGGCTGCTTCTGTCATTTCTTCAATGGTGGCATCAGGACGGGCATACTGCAGGTTCGCGGCGACCGTGTCGTGGAACATGTGCGGGTCCTGGTTCACCACACCAATGCACCGTCGCAGGCTCTCCTGCGTGACATCCCGGACGTCTTGTCCGTCGATGCGGATTGCGCCGTTGGTGACATCGTAGAGGCGGGGAACCAGCGTCAGAAGAGTGGACTTACCTGCCCCGGACGGCCCGACGATGGCAATGAGCTGCCCTGCTGCTATCTCCACGGAAACGTTCTTGAGCACACTGCGCTCGGTGGGGGACGCGCCATTCGAAGCGGGCGCCATGTCGAGGTTCATCATCCCGGCGTTGACATGGCTGCCGGTGCCACGGCGGCGATGGTGGTGCCCACCGCCATCTTCGAGTGAGGCCAGCGTGGATGATGACGCCGCGGGGTAGGCGAAGGTGACGTCGTCGAAGCTGAGAGATCCCTTGACACCGCCAGTCGCCACCGCCAGATCCTTCGCATCGTCGGCGTCGACAATCGGGTTTTCCAGATCAAGCATTTCGAAGACTCGCTCGAAGGAAACAAGCGCACTGGTGACGTTGACTCGGGCACTTGTGAGCGCCGTGAGAGGGAGATACACCCGAACGACAAGCAGGCTCAGAGCGGCAAGGTCACCAACACTGAGAGCGCCGCTGATGACAAGGCGCCCGCCAACCCAGTAGATGGCTGCGGTGCCGAGTGCTCCAACAGTGGTCATTGCCACGGTAAAACCCTGGGCGTACAACGAACGGCGGACGCCGATGTCGCGGACTCGCGCCGCGCGGTCACTGAACTGTTCGGCCTCGACCCGGGGCCGGCCGAACAACTTGACCAGCAGCGCGCCGGAGACATTGAACCGCTCAGTCATGGTGGTGTTCATCGACGCGTTGAGTTCCATGGACTCTCGGGTGATGTCGGCAACCGTGGCACCAACTCGTTTGGACGGTATGAGGAAGAACGGCAGGATCACGAGCGACATGAGCGTCAGGCGCCACTCCAACACGAACATGGCGCCGAGCGTGATGGTCAGGTTGATGATGTTGCCGACGACACTGGAAAGAAACGACGTGAAGGCGCTCTGCGCGCCAACCACGTCACTGTTGAGGCGGGAGATGAGTGCGCCCGTCTGCGTCTGGGTGAAAAACCCGAGCGGCATGGCCTGAATGTGGCGGAACAGTTTGTCCCGGAGGTCGAAGATGATGCCTTCGCCAATGGTGGACGACAGCCAGCGTTCGGTAATCGAGATGGCAGCCGACAGCAGTGCTGCGACAACCACGACAAGGCCAAGTGTGTTGAGCCGAGAGCGGTTCGAATCGGCGATGGCATTATCGATGATGTCGCGGAACGCAAGCGTGGGAATGATGCCGACGACGGTGCCAATAACGATGAGCACCACAAACAGGATGACCTTCGACCGGTAGGGGCGCGAAAAGGCCCAGACGCGTCTGATGGTTTCGCGGCTGACGCCTTTCGGGGCGTCGGCGTTCATGGACATCGAGTGAAGAATTGCCATTGGATGCATGCGGTTCTCCACGCTAGGCGCAGCGCCGTCTTTGGAGGCAACTGGGCGGGCATTAGGATCTCGGGATGACGACCGGTACCGACCACATCCAGACAGAGTCAATCCGTGAAGACCCGATCCACGCAATGCTGGAGAACTGGCATCGCCATCTCCGCGGCGAGTATCCGGGTGGACTGAACGAACTGCTGCACGACGACGTGGTCTTCTACTCGCCGGTGGTGTTCACGCCTCAGATCGGTAAGGAGATCACCATGGTGTACCTCAACGCCGCCGGTGGCGTCTTTGGAGGAGACAAGCCGGAGAACGGCGAAGCCGCCCCAGCCGAGTCATCCTCCGGAGATGCGGATATGACCAACCTCGAGAAGGAGGGCAGCTCCTTCCACTACACCAGGGTTGTGGCATCCGGATATACCGCAATGCTCGAGTTCGAGACAAAGATGGATGGCAAGTACGTCAACGGCGCAGACATCATCACCTGCAACGACGAAGGCAGCATTGTCGAGTTCAAGGTGATGATCCGTCCCCTTCAGGCCGTGAACGCCGTGCATCAGAACATGATGGAGATGCTTGAGCGCATGAAAGACTGACACGCTCGCTGGCTCGGCTCTATGCTTCGGCGATGTTGAAGGGCGTGGCCAACATTGATGCAGACAGCACTGCTGTGCAGTCGCGCCTCGCTGGAGCGCTGATGGTGCTCGGCTCCGGAGCGATCTTCAGCTTCACTCCGTGGCTCTTCCGTGGCGCCGATGAATCTGTTGGCCCCTGGCAGTTTCTGGCGTGGCGAGCGGTCTCCGCCGCCGCGGCGATGACCGTTTGGTTGGCAGCGAGACATGGAAGCGCAGCAGTCGCCGTGGTCCGCTCTGCGCGATCTCCGGAAGTGGTGGCCGGACTTGTCCTGGCCGGAGCGTTCACACTCTTCATTCTTGCCCTTGACCGAGTGAGCACGGCAATGGTGCTGCTCCTGCAGGCCCTCGCTCCGTTTGTCGCTGCGCTCTTCGGGTGGGTTGCCTTGCGTGAACGGGTGGAACGCCCGACAGCCATCGCCATGGTTGTCGCTCTGACAGGCGTGATGGTGATGGTCGGCTTCGGCTTCGGTGACCAGGATGGAATAGGCATCGCGCTCTCGCTGTTGTTGGCAGTCAATGTTGGATTGATCTCCGTGGCGATGCGCCGCTCAGCTGACGCAGACCCGGCCGTGGTGCCACTGATCGGGACCCTCGCCGCTGCTGTCATGGCGGTGGTGATGTCAACGGTCACCGGAGGTCTGTTCTTCGGCGCCGTGGACATGCTTCGGGCGATAGTCGCCGGTGGAGTCCTGCTCGGTGTTGGTCTGCCCCTCTACACCGGTAGTCACAAGTCGGTGCCGGCCGCGATCGTGCCGTTGCTGTTGCTCAGCGAGATCATCCTCGCACCGGTCTGGGTATGGGTCTTCATCGACGAAGTTCCGGCCACGTCCACCATCATCGGGGGCGTCATCGTGCTCGCCGCGGTGATCGGCCTCACTCTGGCCTCCCGCAACAAACCGGCCAGCGTTTAGCGGAGCTGCTGCAGCGGAACTGTTACCCGTTGACGCACGAAGCAGACAGAATGGCTGCATGGCAGACACATCGACGGTTCGCATTGGATTGATTGGGGCAGGTGCGATGGGATCGTTCCATGCCCGAGCGCTGGCGGATCTGCCCGGCGTGGATCTGGCGGTGATCGCAGATCCGTTCGAAGCAAACGCCACGAACCTTGCGTCAGAACTGGGGTCGACGGCCACGACAGACCCGGAGGCCGTGGCCGGTGACGAGAGTCTCGACGCCGTGGTCATCGCTTCGCCGGACGAAACCCACGCCGACCTCGCCGTGGCTTCGATGAACAGCGGGCTTCGCGTGCTGTGCGAAAAGCCGCTCGCAACCACCGTCGCTGATGCGCAGCGGGTGGTCGATGCCGAGGTCGCGATCGGTCGCCGTTTGCTGCAGATTGGGTTCATGCGGGAGTACGACACTGCCCACCGCCAGGTACTCGAACAGATGCAGCAGATGGGGCCCGTGCACGTTGTCCGATCGGTGCATCGAAACACCAACGCCGAGTCGCGTCCGGACCTGGCCGTCATTGGGCAGAGCGCTATCCATGACCTTCACACGCTTCGCTGGCTGAGCGGACAGGAGATCGTCAGCGTGCAGGCCCACGCCACTCGCCGCAGCGACGGGGGACTCCGCCACGTGCTGCTGACCGCAACGATGTCTGAGCATGGCCACGGCGTGGTCGAGTTCGATGACAACGGCTTCGCCTACGAAGTGCTCGTCGATGTGACCACTGAATCCGGCTCGGTGGTCACGGCTCCACCGCTTCGCCCGATTGTGCGCACCGACGCGCGAGTGCAAACCACGATCGGACGGGATTGGTTCGGTTGGTTTGCAGATGCCTATCGCGTCCAGGACCGGATCTGGGTGGACAGCATCAGGGGCGAAGCCGCGGTTGGACCATCAGCATGGGACGGGCTGGCTGCCCAGATCGCCGTGGAAGCGTCTCTGGCATCGATTGCATCTGGCGTGACCGAATCGGTTTCCCTGCCGACGCGTCCATCCCTCTGGGGCTGAGCGAACCTGTGTTGCAGAGTGCGGAGTTGCGCCGCCGATACTCCGCTCGTCAGATTTCGATCACCACTACCTTGGGCGTGTGAAGCTTCCCTTGTTGGTTCGTTGGTCTCTCTTCGGTCTCGTGCTTGTGGCAGTGCTTGTAATCACAGCATGTGATTCCCCTGCGGAACCCGATGCCAGCGCGACCCTTGAGAGCGGGTCCAGTTCCGGTGCGACAGTGTCTGCTGAGGACCTCGTGGCCGATCCGGCTGACTGGGATGCCCGCTTCGTCGATCTGGTGACGTTTGTCCAGCAGGCCCGACAGCGCGAGTTTCGCGTGATACCCGACATCGTCTATATGGATCCTCCCGCACTCTCGTTGTACTTGAGCGCGGGTAACACGATTGCGGACTTCGTTGATGCGGAGATGGCGGCTGGTTACGAACAGCTCGACGATCTGTATCGCGCCACCGGAGTCACGAATGAGGAGTTCGATCTGTTCAGTGACACGCGATCGGGTGTCGGGACCGCCGCTGTCGCGGTGTATGAACCGGGCCGGCATCGGTTGGTCCTTCCTCAGGCAATGGAAGCGGGAGCGTTGTCGCCGTTTGAGCAGGTCGTACTGGTGCATGAGCTGGCTCATGCCTTGCAGGGCACCAGCACGTTGAACCGAATCCACAGCACGGGCATTGACAATGCGTTGGCCGCCGCGCTCATCGAGGGCGAGGCAAGTTGGGTTGAGCGTCAGTACTTCGACACCATGACCCCTGAAGATCAACACGACGCGCGGATGCAGGACTCGGAGTGGGACGATTCGGTGCCAGGCCCCATCCAGGCGGAGTTTGATCAGGCCTACGTGCTCGGATACGGATTCTTCCATGGCCGGTTCACGGTTGGAGGGCCACAGGCGGTTGAGGAAGGATTCAACGCTCGAAGCGCCAGCTGGGGCTCGATCCTGGATCCGTGGACCTTCACCGGTGAGAACACTGATGATGGGTTTCCAAGTCCCGACAGGCCAGCGCGACCGCCGGCCGTCGATTCGCTCCTGCTTCCCGGGTTCCGTATGCCGAATGAGTTTGTGTTTTCTGCTCCGCGGTGGCTCCAGATCTTCAGCGTTTTGATGCCGGGTGACGAAGCGCTGCGCGCAGCGCGAGCAATTCCCGGAGTCGCAGCACCGAGGGCTTGGCTCGACGATGACCGCCGTGCGTGTTTCGTGGTGGATGCCCTACCGAATGCCGATGGCGCGGAGTTGGTCGAAGACGCGCTTGCGCAATGGGCGGATGCATTTCCGGAGCTGCGATCCGTCACCGGGCAGGACGAGGGCTTCCGGGTTATGGGCTGCGAACCGGATGCCGCCGAGCTGGCTGCGCCACGCGTCTCCGCTCTCAACACGGTGTACCGCGCCGGATTGACGGTCGAGGCTGAAGTGTGGGCCTTCGAGCGGAATCTCCCGACCGACACGGGCTTCTGCGTGGCATGGCATTTCTTTGCTGAGCCGGGCGACGACGCCGAGGCGGGCCAGGAAGCGCTGCGCGAGTTCCTGCGCACAGCCGACACAGCGGACGTCCCCGCCGGCTGTTGACACTAGAAGACGGGGAAGACCGGCGGGTCGTCGCGAAGTCGGCGTTCGGTGCGACCCAACGCGTGGATGACGCCCCAGTCTCCGTGGCGGTCACGCGCGATGCCTATGAGGATGTCGATGATCTCCGCGGTGGCTTCGGGTGCATCGGGCGTGGGCAGGCCAACGGACCAGGCCAGATCGTCCACGTGCATCATGATCTCGATCATGCGCGTCCGGCAGAAGTCGTCCAGCGTCAGCATGCGGCCTTCCAGGGCGCCGATGAGACGCTCAGCGGGTTCCTCCAGCAGGCGCCCGGCGAGCGAGTCGGCGACGCGGCGAGCTTTGGCCGCCAACTCCTCCGGGCCCGGTTCTGATTCAGTGGCGCTTACCTGCTTGATGCGGTCGTGGATAGGAGCTTCAAGCGCCGCTCGGAAATACGTGATCTTGGTGAGGAGTTCGCCGGGCTTGAGATCTGCGGCGGTGAGTGTCGGGTCGGACCGTTCGAGATACGCAATGACCGCCCCGGTGGCGCGAATCAGGTGCGCAGCCAGAGCACCAACCGTCATATCGTCCAACGAGCTTGGCTCATCCCAGTTGTCGCGAACCTGCGGAGTCGCTACGAGATCAGCCGCGACAGCGGCGGCCTCAATCACAATCGAGCGGGCGAGCACAACTACTCCGGTCCCATCAACGCACCCTCGAGCTGCGTGTGCGGCGCCATACCCGGCCCCTTGTACGCAGCCTCAGGAATCTCGCTGTAGTCGATCGGCTGAGCGATCATCCGCCGGTAGAACGAATCGAGCTTGTCGAGTGTTTCCACCACGCAGGCGGTTCCGCTCTCGGTGGTCACGAACTTCAGATTTGGGTGGCGCTCGAACACGCCGCCAAACAGCAGCTGCCACACGGCTCCCTGCGCCCACCGGTCTTCGACCATGTAGACCGTGAGAGACGCCGGGAAGTGGTCGCCGTCGTTCTGGCTGCCACCTCCGCTGTGATGGTTGACCGTCATGTTGTTGTCGGCGCACGCCGCCGAGATCGGGTCGCTCAAGAGTCCCCCTCGTCGCTTGGGTCCCATCTTTCCATGCCCACGGACAGGTGGACACACCGGGCTGTACCCCGTACCGATATAGGGTGAGCGCTCATGACCGAGCTAACTGCAGTGCTGTTTGACTTTGGTGGTGTGATCACCACAAGTCCGTTCGAGAACTTTGCCGCCTACGAGCAGGCGAGCGGTCTCCCAACGGATCTGATTCGCACGATCAACTCGACCAATCCTGATTCCAATGCGTGGGCGCAACTCGAACGCTCGGCGGTGAGCCGCGATGAGTTCTGCGCTCTCTTTGAGGCAGAAGGAGCGGCGCTTGGGCACGAGGTGTCCGGAGCCGCCGTGCTCGACTGCCTGCGAACAGAGCTGCGTCCGTTCATGGTGAACGCACTCGGCAAGATTCATGCGAAGTACGCCACAGCGATGTTGACGAACAACTTCGTCAGCCACGCTGATCAGGAAGCCCAGCGCGGTGTGAAGAAGTCGGAGCAGATCTCAAGCGGGGCCTCGTTCGCTGACATTGCGCACCACTTCGATCATGTCATTGAGTCTGCCGTCGTTGGTGTTCGCAAGCCCGATCCGGAGATCTACCGGATGGCGTGTGAAGCAATGGGAAAGGCGGCAGAAGAAGTCGTATTCCTCGACGATCTCGGCATCAACCTGAAGCCAGCGCGCGACATGGGCATGACCACCATCAAAGTGGTAGATGGGCACGACGGGCTCGCAGCGTTGAGCGAGTTGCTTGAGCTGGACCTGACATGACAGCAACCATTCGATTCGCTACACCAGACGATGCCGGCACCATCCACCGATTCATCACCGACCTGGCCATTTACGAACGCGACCCAGACGCAGTGGAAGCCACGCCCGAGTCCCTCCGGGCGCAGTTGGCTGACGCCAAGCCGCCGTTTGAATGCCTCATCCTCGAAGACAGCGGCGAGCCTCGCGGCTTTGCCCTGTTCTTTCAGAACTTCTCAACGTGGCGAGGGGTCCCCGGCATCTATCTCGAAGACCTGTTTGTGCCCGAAGAGTTCCGTGGCGCGGGGTACGGCAAGAAGCTGCTTGTTGAGCTGGCCCATGTGGCGGTTCAACGCGGCGCAGTACGACTTGAGTGGCAGGTCCTTGACTGGAACGAGCCAAGCATCAAGTTCTACGAGTCCGTCGGTACCGAGATCAGGCGTGACTGGTACCCGTGTCGCCTCGCTGATGGCGAACTCAAAGCTCTGGCGGCAACGCGAGCCTGACAGTCATGATGGCGCGCCCCCGCCGGCCGTCATGCGGCTGTTGGTGGGGCTCGGGCTGGTGGTGGTGTCCACTCGACAGAGCCGTCGTTGTGCATGGTGATGTGTGCGCCGTGTTCGTGGATTTGGTGGTGGTGTTTCGAACAGACGAGCAC